>Ga0307379_10000753_pt1 | contig 52953 bp, 82 predicted proteins | sample UN2MG_FD_202237 | JGI IMG/M metagenome (GOLD analysis project Ga0307379, IMG submission 202237) | Soil microbial communities from Risofladan, Vaasa, Finland - UN-2 | ecosystem: Environmental > Terrestrial > Soil > Coastal area > Acid sulfate soil | place: Finland: Risofladan, Vaasa | collected... | reverse complement strand
TGATTAAAATAACTCATTTTTTTTAAATTTAGTTTACAAACAAATAATTAATTATAATATAAGAAATAATTATTACATACGCAATAATTATTCACCCATTTTATTATCTAAAAGTCTTAACGCAACTTTATCTGTACCGAATGCTTCTAGTTGATCCATCCAGTTTTGCATTTTATCATGCTCTTCAACCTGTTCTTTCAAGTATTTAAGACATAACTCATACAAGATATGATCACTTTTTTTCAATGCATCTGATGCCATATCTTTGATTTGAGATGAAATTTCAATCTCATGGTCGTAAGACATTTGGATAATTTGCGGTAATCCTAAAAAATTCTGAGGAGGTGTAGTTAATGCTGGAGTAGCTGGTTGTACACCAAATGATAAAGCATATGTTCTTGCCCAATCAGCATGTGTTTGTTCCTCGTCTGAATATTTTTTCCATAATGCAGCAGCACCTTGGTAACCTTTATTATTTAACCACATTGACATGGCTAAATAAATTCTAGAAGAATATTCTTCTTGTTCAATACGATAATTTAAGTAACCCATGCAATCTGCTGATAACAAAGGGTTAGGCGCTTTAACACTAGGTGTAGAAGCTGCGGTATCTCTTTTTACTAAAGTACGTTGTAGTGTTTCCATTGTTTTTTTTAATTATTAGTTTCTACTTGTTGTGTAGCCGTCTGTGCTTGATTGAATGATTCAATATCACCAGCTAGTATTTTAGCTGCCTCATCTACAAATAATTCATTAATATCATCTTTAAATTCAGATAAAACATCAACAGTAGATATCACACCTGTGTAAGGATCTACTACACCGGTTATCTCAATTCTACGCGGTTGTCTATAATAAGACAAGATTGCATTAGGTATAGCAAACTCATCATTAGTATAAATCCTAACCTGTCCATCTTTCAATGTACAAAAGGTTTCACCCCATTCAAAACTAGGCTGCTTCATCTTATCACGAAGAAGCTCATCAACATTGGCTTCTTCTACCAATGTGATGACCATTCTTCTAGGATTTTTACAGCAATCATCAATAGCTTTACCAGATATTCTCTTCCATTCAAAGTAGTCTGCAGGTAATCCCGTATTCGTTGTAAAGAAACCATCTTTCTTCACAAGAGTCACCGGTACATCAGTAAGAATGATTTGGAGATCATCAATCCTTCTTTTTGATTGTTCATCTCCTTCTTGCTTATTATTGCTTCCGTGTAACTGTCTACGGCACCATGCAACTTGCCCCTTGTTAAAAGCCTCTATAGCTTGCCAAGGTTCTATGTTATCATAGTCACTACTTGCAAGCTTATTAAGCCTTTGCTGGATCTTGAGTAATATGGTATTGTTATTCATTATTTACTAGGCTTTACTTTAGCAGCAGGATTTAAACTTCTATTAGCTGGAGAAGGTTTAGTACTAACTTTAACATTAGCATTCATACTTCTATTTGCGTTAGTAGGCTTAGATACTACTGATGGGAATTTGTTTTTACATTTCATGATATATAAATTTATTGATTCCAATAATGCTCCACTTCCTCCAATAATGCCTTAAGCACATCTTCGTGAATTGGGTTCTTTAAATACTCAACAACATCGCTCACATTTCTACCCATTAATGCATTCTTAGCATTATGATAAATCATACCATCTGCTTTAGTAACAATAAACTTGTAGAAACTAGCATCTCTTACTACAGCTTTAAGCTTTAATGTTTCCATGTCATATTCTACTGCAGTAATAAAACTTTGAGCAGCTCTCTCTTTATTCCCTTCAATTCCTCTACCATTGATGAATTCATCTAAGTTGTCATAAACAACATCTTGTGGAGTTGAGTTTTTATATTGCGTACTATTACCATCAAGTACTTTAGCAATATACATAAGTCTTCTAGGATCTTTAGTGAAAAGCTTATCAAGCAATCCAATAGCCTTATTCTTAAGTTTTTTGTATTCAGTACGTGTAGCAACAGTATTAACTTCTTTATCTAAGAACCATTTTGGTGGTCTAGCTTTAGTCATAGCATCATCATAACTCTTTGCTATTAAATCAAATCCACCTGCTTCAAGCGCCATTAACTTAATTAAATCATAAGGGTCTGCTTTTGGATTCAAATACAAAGACTCATTACCAACACGTATTGTAATCTGTGACCAGAATTCATGGTTATTAGGTTTTAATAACTGAACCTTTTCCCAAAATTTCTCATCATTAATATCAATAACATTAGTTGCTAATTCTTTTTCTAACTTAGATACAACAAATCGAATGTTGTGAATAACAGCATCTCGTTTTTCAGGATCTAAATTTTGTACTTCAGGTGAGAATTCATCTAAACCTGTAATATATCTTACAACACCGTTACGTTCAATCGCAGCAATCTGTTCAACTTGGTAAGTACCAGGATAAACAGCATAACCGTAATTTTCTAATCCCATATTTTCAGATGTAGCATCAATATATGGCTTAATTGAAATAGCTCCTACAATACTGTCAAGAACTGTTTTCTTCTTTTTTCCTTTACCCTCTGTTGCATTTATCAATGTCTCAGGTACTTTAGGCTCTAATGGTTTTGATTCAGGTATACCTGTAACTGGAGCCGATGGCCCTTCTTTCATGGTTACTTCAGGTGGAGTAACATTATCAGAAAGGTTTCTTGGTAATTGAATTGTTGGTTGATCTTCTTTCATAACTTTTAATTTATTGGTTTATGTTATTTGAACCGGGTAAGGGGTGCAATCCCTTCATAGTTTATATTACCCGGCTTATATGGTAAAAGGGGAACATCACTGCTCCCCTAGTTTTCCATCTTAGAATGAACCTCCAGTAATTGGATTTCTCATTACAATTTTCAATACTTTCGTAGGATCTTTCACCCAGATAGCTGGCATTGTTTGAGACATGTACACTCTATAACCATTGAATTGACCTGATGATTGGAACCCTTGAGTTCTTCCCATGTAGTCCATAGTACCATTTTGATACCACCATTTCAATTGATTATCCCATTTTAATTTCAACAAATAAATGTTGTCATTAGCATTATCCGTTACATCAAAGATGATGAAAGAATAAGAACTTAATGGATGACCATCAATAATTGGATTCTCAATGTCATTAGTATGAACATTATCAAATGCAGGATTAATTACAAATTGAACATTAGCTAAGAATGGGATCACATAACTAGTGTAAGCAAATCCGAACCCTAAGTTCATTCCTTTATTTGTAATAGCACCTATGTCAGCAGCTTCAATTAATAATCCAGCACCACTAGCTTCACGCTTGATAGCTTCGTTAACCATTCTCATACCACCCATACCGGTTTGTACAATAATCTGACGTTTTGGATCTGGTCCAGTGAATTCAACTCTACCATTGTAGAAGTTATATAATTCAGCTCTGAACAGTTCAAGAGAGAAGCTAGATTTGTTATATACTCTTTTGAAAGAGTTATCTAATTGCTTCCAAAGACCTACTGATAATCTTACATCATCCGGTCCATCTTGTCTAACTCTACCACCGTGACCCCACATTAAGTAAGTTTCAATATCGGTAGCAATTTTAGTCAAGTGAGCAGACTCCATTGATGTTAAGAAAGTTCTGCTAAGGTTTCCATTAGCAATAGCTTTTTTCACATAATCTTGTCCCATTACAGCAACCATGCTTTCAATACTTGACACAGACGGATCCATGTTTTTATCAAAGTTTCTCCAGATTTCTGTTACAGGTATAGTACCGTCAGCATTTAATCCACCTTTGATAGCTAATTGTGCACGAGAAGATACAGAATAATGTACGTGAGCCTCAGCACCACCAACATAGTTGTAAAATTCTCTGAAACCTGATCTAGTTTGGATATCAGAGAATCTCTCTCCGTATTCCCCTCTAGCAGAAGATTTTCTGAAAAACTTAGTACCGTTCGCTAAGAACTTATTATCTAAGAATTTATAGCTATCATTATTCACTATTTGTACAGTGTAGATAACACCATCACCCATAGGAAGAATATCTTCTTCAGGAATGATATAAAGCTCAACTCCATTGTATTTGTCATAAGTGATGATATCACCATGACCAAATTCACGGATGTTTAACTTAAGTTTGAATGGTGTTCCATCCTGACCTTTAGTAATGTTAGCAGGCTCAATATCTTCAATGATATATGGAAGATCTTGACTAACCGGAGTTTGCCACTTCCATTCACCACGGATGTTATCTACTTCAATTACATTTTTACCACCAAATGAAGACATTTGATATAAAGGCATTTCTACCTTTTGAGACATTGCCCAGATATCAACAGGACCCATATCAGTAGGTTCTGCATCCCTCAGCATGTTTGATAAATGGTATGAATCTACATGAGAGGACGCATTGTAATTTGTGTCTCTCAGAAATAGTCCATTGTTAAAACTTGGAGTACTCATTTTTGTTTTGGGTTTTAGTTATTATTAATTTTAATTTTTAATCTCTTGTGAAGAAACTTTTCTTTGGCCTTTGGATAGCCGGACGTTTACGTCCACCATCCAGAGGTTGCTCTTCAGGAGCACTACTTGCACTCAAGTGTTGCTGTTCCGTTTTAAGCTTTCTTACAGTTTCAACAGTAGCGGCTTCTTTACCGCCTTTTCTAATATTTTCTCTATAGCCAATAGGGTCAGCCAATAACCATAATGTTTCTGCTATTAATTCATGATTAGGTTCAACCCATTGGTATTTTTCCAATAAGTGGCCTAATAAATTTGTTTGCTTCCCTGATTGTGACTGATAATTTGGTTGAACCAATCCTGCATAAAGCATTTCTTGAGTTCTATTATCTAAAGGCACTTCACCTAGCTTACCTTCTTTAAGAGTGTTATATACATTATCCATATATAACTGAGATTGCTCTTGCCTTCTCTTATTAGCTGCTTCCTGCTGCATCAATCTTTGATTAACCATTTGTTGTTGCATGTTATCCAACTTTGGTTTAAACTGAGCCGCTTTCTTTTCTAAGTCACCTCTATCTTGTAATGCTGCAATTTCTTCTTCTATTTCTTCAGGTGTTCCGTAACCTGTGGCTTGGAGGTAAGAGCGAACAGCAAATTCCTGTCCCGCTTCAGTATCTATTGAAATTTCACGGATTTCATTAGCTTGACCCATAGCTCTAAATAGACTCTTTAAATCGGTACCACCATTAGCTATATACTGATAAGCTTGTTGCATTTCAGTAGGCATTCCTGAAAAGAATTGTTCAGGTAATTCTTCTTGGTAAGATTGTTTATGTTGATTAAAATTAGCTTCAATTAACTCTTCCCAGTCAGCAGAACTATAGTCTTCAATCTTCTTTCCGTCATCAAACGGTAATAAGATCTTCTTTTCCATTAGCTTTTTAGCTGCAGCAACAAACGCAGTTGGTCTACCACCTTTATTCTTCTCATCATCGTCATCAGCTGGTGCTGGAGGATTATCATCTGAAGGAGGTGCTAAAACATCTAAGTCAGTTGGCTTAGGCGGTGCAGGCGGTATATCGTCATCGGCAGGAGGATTATCCACTGGTGGATTATCTACAGCTGCAGGTGGCGTACCTGGTGCAGGGGGTGTATCATTATCCTCTTCTGGAGGATTGTCAAGGAACGATGTATCAGGACCTAAGTTACTAAAAACATTAGGTTTTTTTTCTTCATCTGGCAACATCACTGTGTCACCACCTATGTTAAAAATAGCGTCAATATCTTCTTGACTCACTTTTTGAACTTGTGTTTTGTCAATAATTTCTTCACTCATAATTGTTGGTTTAATGTTATTGAGTTATTAATAATATAAACAAATATACTTAATATAAATATTTAATGTTTAATCTAATTTACCTGCATCTAAATAATTTTCTCATTATATAGCTACAGTTATTTCTTTTTATTCGTTTCAGAGGTTTTCGGCTTATCATACTGATTTTTATTCTCTCTGGCAATTACAACATCTTGATTCTTAAGATCTCTCTTCAAAGCCATCTCTTCACGCTTAAGCTGGGTTTTTACGCCATCTTGAGCTACACGATTATTTTCTTTTTGTTGTCCTAAGTTTACTGTATCTTGATACTCTGCAGTTGCTTTCATATCATCCATAGCATCTTTAAAATCACTTTGTTGATTCTGATCTATATCTTGCATAGCACCAAATCCAGCAGCTCTAATTTCAGCCACCAGAATATCTTTACGGTTTTTCTTCTCATTTTCCGTAGCTTCAAAATCCATAGCCATTTGCTTCTCTTTAAGCGCCTTATCAATTTCCATTTGCTTAAGTTGTTGCTCATGCGCCATCTCTTCTTGACGTTGTTTAGTTTGCTTTTGCTCAGATGCCTTAAGTGCTACATTCAAAGTACCCAATGAATCAGCCTGCATAATCTCACCTAAATCATAAATAGATGCCCCGGTTGTATTATTATTAAGGGACACGTCTTGCAGTTGTTTTAATATATTTCGGTGAGCAGCCTTTGTAGTACAATAAACATTAATATCACGAAGCATTAAATCTACTCCATTTATCTCAAAGTTTATTCTTTCATCAGTAGATGTCATATGCTGTAATCTAACTGAAGGATTAGTGGCTTGATAAAACTGAGCCAAGTCAGTTCGCATCTGATGAACTCTTGGCATCAATTGATCTGAATGCTCAATAAAGTATCTTTCTGTTTGAGCGTAAGAACCAGCAACAGCTTGTTCAATACCTGTAGCTGTATTGGTTTGACCTATTTGCTGACCCATTCGCTGAGGAGTTACACCAACTACCGCAAACGCTTCTTGTTTAAAGTGATTTGCTAATTGTACTCTACTCATTAAACGTTGCGTCTGAGATAAATCCAGTTGCTGAAAATGTTGGAAATTTAATGCATTTTCAGTATTGGAAATACTAGTGTCTAATGGAAGAATTGAAAAATCTTTCATTGCAGTATAGGCCTTAGCATAATTACCCTTACCCCAATCTTCATCCATAGAATGCTGAGGTAACGCGTTTTGATCTAATAAAACAACAGTCCCTAATTCATCAACCAAGATATCAGCTATCTGATTATTCACCAGATTAAATCCAATTTGGAAAGGCTTCATTAAGTCAACTAATGCAGTAGACTTGACATTTCTATCTGAGAATACTCTACCTTCTACAGGTAGCTTACAACCATAAATAGAATTATCACCCTTAAATTGAAACTTAAGTGGTTTTATCTGATTTTGATTGATGCCTAAATAAATAGGGTTAATACCACTAGGGTTATTGGCTCCTTGGAATGTAGGTTGGTTAGGACCTATTTTAATACCACCCCAAACCTGATTGTTCCAAATCCATTCAATATGTTCACCAAATACAAGAGTAGTCTTATTCTTATTCTTGATAAGAGTAGTGTTGTATATTGGCTTATCTGTAATCTTATATGTTTCATCCACAATACCAGAAGATACTTCACCATTTTCAGAAATTTTAGTTAAGTATCCTAACATACGCTGAGACTTCCAATAAGCTTGTGTCACACGCATCATATTACTTGTACCAAAATCACTATAGTCTTCAGACTCACCCATCACCCATTCAACTATATCATTCCCATTATAAACAAAATTCTCACGCATCGATGTGAATTGACGCATAGCCAATGAAGGCCCTTCAACATTCCAGGCATGACTCTTGGTTGCATCATAGAAAGCTCCATCATTTTGCTGACCTGTAATAGGATAAGCAGCAGATCTTATGGGATAATAATACTGAAGAGATTGTAATTGTTCATCAGTCATCTTCCAACCAAATTTGTCTATGATATCTGACACAGTCATCATTTCAATTTTCCCAACCCAATTCCCTTGAGAGATGTAGCGTACATCAGGGGACTTGTGATAAAAGGTCAGTACTGGATTCCACAACTCTGGCTCATAATCATCTTCAAACATATTGAAATGCCAAAACTCACGGTCTGTGATAAGCATGTCCTTAAAGGCTCTTTCTTCAAGTTCATCCATATGGAATCGCTCTTCGTCAATCAAATGTTGCTTAGATGCCCACTTCTCAGCAAGCACTTCATAATTCTTAGAAAAGAATTCTTCTAATTCTGGTAAAGTCTTTAAGTTATCTAATGATGTTTCTTCTGCTAATTTTTGTTGTACTTCTGGATCATCAGGATCAGCTCCTGCTTCAATCATCTTAGTTATTAACTTTTGCTCAGCTTTTTTAACTAATACATTTTCAATTTCATCTCTCTTTCTATTCAAAACTTCATTGAAGGTGGTTTCATCAAGAGCTCTAAAACTTACTCGTGAGTTACGCTTAGCAAATTCAGCAACTAACACATTAACAACATTTGGTATAATGGGATAGAACTTTAATTCTAAAGCACCAGCATCTTCTTCGGCAAGCGTATGAACTAGATCACGTAACTCATTATCATTCTCAACCAAGTAATCACTTTTATCTATGATTCCTTCAGCTAATTTATAATTCTTCATTAAGCGCCTTGCATTGATTCGCAGCTGTTTTAACCCTTGCCACTCTAACCAATCCATGTTCCATGCTGCCCAATCATCATCTTTCTCCTTACCTGGAAGAAACTGAAGCGGTTGCGTAATGCTTTGAAAGCGGTTTTGTTCAACCTTAGCTCCCTTCTTTAACTGTAGTGCGTTATATACCTTCATTAACGTAAGTTCTTATATGGTGATCTTCTCTTATTATTTCCTGCGGGTAGCCTTCCCTTTCCAATATTACGGAAAGCGCTACTCTTTAATTTAAACAAATCTGGTGACTTTTCCAAGTCTTTTCCATTCTCATTTTCTACACGCTTCATGTAACCACGGTTAGCCTGTTGTATTTTAGCAAAGGCCACTAATGAAGCTAAACTAACTAATCTATCCACATTGACACCATTCCTATAAGCTTCCATTTCTAACATAGCCATCCTATCGGGGATACGTGAGATACCATAAGTTTTGTGAACTATAGTACCATCTTCTAATGTTTTAGTATCAATTACTTCTTTAACCCATTCAATTAAATAATTAAGTAGGTGTGTTTTAAATATAGTACCGACATTTCTCCAACCGTAGTCCTGATATGAAGATTTATTAGCCTGTAACTCTTTCAAGAAAACTACCTGATCCTTCGGCACTAGGTATTTCTGTTTACGCTCAGCTATCATATACTGAATAAACAATGAAATATTATTCTCAATTAATGTCCAAGAGTTATACCATTCAATAAGCAACCTTAGCTTGAGATGCGTTTCATTCAAATCATCAAATCTACCACACCAAGCAGCAACAATCTTATCACCTTCTATAAAATTTTCTGGACCATTTTCCGTAATCCTAGTTACTTCCACAGGATTCTTATAAATATAAATAGAACATAATGATTCTGAAGTTATGGTTTTACCTTCACCAACAGGGTCAATTGAACCATAATAAGTTCCCCATGCTGCATCTTTATCAGGTCTTTCCCATACCACAATAGAACCAGTTTTATCTTCCAACTTAGGATTTACTGGAAATTCTCTAATTTCCATCTTAGTAGTCTTCTTTACAACAATACTACCCTCAAGGTCTTCAGCTAAGTCAATTAACTCATATGGATATTCTTTCGCATCTATTCTTCTTTTCTGATCCCCCACTAAATTTTGCGGAAACTTGGATTCATCTCTATACGCAAATGCCTCTTTAATATTTCTAGGATGCTGAGATATTCTCAATTGATATAGTTCAGGTTTTAACTCGCGCTTCCATTTTTCAAAAGTAGCGTCTAATGCGGCTAAAGCTTCTTCTGGTTTAGAGTTACCAAACTCATCAATATACGGTGGCATACCCCACTGTTCTGGAATAAACAAACCGCTTTCACCAACAACGCCTGTTTCATCCAACAAGTTAGTTGTTACAGGTTCAATACCATTTTCTTTAGGGAACATGGTAAGTTCTTTTAATGGCTCACATTCAGTCAACTTACCAACAGATCCAGCAGCTAAAAATAATCCTGTAGTAATTTCCCCAGCATTTAATGCGGGACGGATAAACTCAAACGTCATATCTAAAGTTGGCGCAATTCCAGCCTCTTCATAAAAGAATAATTTACACGGTCCCCCAACACCTTTTGTAGGAGTTTGCTCAAAGGACATTCCTAATAACCTCCCTTTATTACCAACCTTTTTAGTCCTTCCATTCTGAGTCACCTCAATCATTTGCTGCCAGTTCTTAACCTTTTCAGGATTCATAGGACGATACCAAGCAGTATTTGCATTTAAGAAATCCTTATACTCATCAAGAAATCCCCAAGTACCTTCCATATCAATATGCCTACTTTCGGATGCACCCATCTTTAAAGTAACCCCTCTTTCAAACCACAATTGATTAATCATTTTAGCAGCATGGAAATAAGAAGATGCAATCTGTCTTTTTTTAAGTATTGAACCGTGATTGGAATGCAGTTCTGCTTTGAGTTCATAAAGAGCTATATGTAACTGCACATCCCAGACTTCAGCGAAATCAAAGTCGTTTTTCATCTTATCAAAGATTGGTAAGAAATTGATCCACATATAGTAATCTCGTGGTAGATACCATTCTCTATCTTCACTCTTGTAGATAGCACCCATACGGCACTTTAGTTTTTCATCATCCCAATATTTTATAAAGTCACGGCTTCTATAAGGATGTAAACAATAAACATCTTCTTGTTCTCGGAATATACGAGCTTGCTTATTAAATTCTTTTGAAACTTCATCAAAACCATATTGACCAGGTTCTTTAAACTGACTTTCAATATATGTAGTGAATAACTCACGGGTATGATAACTGGTAGTTGTCCATACGCCTTTTTCCCACGTAGGTATTTCTATGTAAGGCTTACTGGTCATATGCTAAATTTTGACTACCCCTAACATGAGCTTCTTGTTCTGCTTCAAGGTCTTTGGAAACACCCTTATAAGACTGTCGAATGTTATCAAAATCTTTAGCCATAGCTCTAATCTGTCCTATGTTACCATCTTTACCATCTGTAATAGGTGTATTACCCATATAAATAGCTATATGATCCATAGCTTTCTTTAAACCGGCATGTGCCCTAACACTAGGTGTTTCATACAATAATTCAGCTTTTTCAAGAGCTGTAATGATTTCATCATCTTCTACTGAAAAACTAATCTGCAAATCTTCTATGATCTGTTCTTCTGTTTCGTCTTCAGGCCTATTGAAATAAGGATTTTCTGGACTAGGACATTTCATATAGAAAATGTAAGCGTATACCTGCATGTAATTATCAGGATATTTATCCATAATAACTTTTAACCAAGGCAATGCATAGCAATGCTCTGTAGGTACAATAGTCTTGTTTTTTACGTCAAATAGTCTAATCATTTTTTCTTAGCTTTGATTTCTTCAGGATGCATTTTGATATACTTAAGCATTGCCTGAACTTCACGTTTTAAGTACGGTAACTCATAAGGAGTTACTGATTTTACAATAGGATCGCCAACTGGATCTAATGCAGTAACGGGATAACCATGTTCATCAACAGAAGCTTTCTCAAATTCTATATGATGTATTTGCATTTTACCCGGCTTAAGATTATGATTATGCTTCAACATAATATACATATACACACTTAGTTGTAAAGCATAATGATTAAAATTACAATCTTCCAAGTGAGATAAAGGACCCAACATCATCTGAGTAACACCATCCCAACTAGTAAAAGCTTTAGTTTTAATTTCTTTATTGGTTTTATAGTCATATAAGTCAATAACATCCTGCAGTACTTCTACCCTATCTGCTTGACCACATACACCAGCTGACTTAAGATAAACCATATGTTCAGGATAAATACCTGAAACAAGTGTTTGATCAGGCGCTATCTTTACACCATCTTGTTCTATAGGGTTAACAATAGGTAATTCCAAACCAGAACGTTCTAACGAATCACACATCAACAATTCAGCTTCACGTTGATCATGATACCAACTACCCAAATTAACAGCTCTATTGGTTTCACCATTCCATACTTTAATGATTTCTTCGGGAGACATCCCATACCATTTACCATTTTTATTCTTTGATGCCTTTTCAGCTATTGCCTCTTGGTCAAATGGTTTCTTGAATAATCCTACTAAACTAGTCACACTAAGCCAGTCAATTTTATTTACCTCATCCTCTGTGCTTTCGTATTTATGCGTTTCCGCTGTGAACGTTATTGCCATTTTGATTTGATTTTTTGGTTTGCATTATTGTTATTGCTAATTCAAAGTTTTCATTATCCGGTGAATTAATCATATCTACTAAAGAATTTCGCTCATGCTCAGTGATTTGATTCACTTCAGCCATCCAACCCAAGTAATCAACTATATTGCGCTTATGCAATCTTAGAAGATACCAGTTAGGCGTGAGATCCTTAATTTCAATATCTATATTAAAATCAACATTCATTCATTAATATTAAGTGCATCCTCTTCCTCCTGAGAAAGGAGAGCATGCCATTTTGGGTTTTCTTCATCACCACAGCTAGAAGAAAGAGATCTTATTTTAAATTTTTCAGAGCAGCCGCATTTGCTGCAACAGGGTTGAGTACCAGGCACTAGACAAGAAGTACCTTCTTTATCTTGAAATGGACATGTGTCACAAATAGCCTTTCTCTCAGCTGCTATCTGCTCTACGTGTTCCGCCTTAAACACAGAATTCTGAATACCTTCCAGAATTGCTGCACGATTACTCCATATTTGGTTTAGCTTTCCTTTCATTTTTGAGTTGAATAAATTCTGCTTTCCTAACCCGTTCCGCTAAAATCTGCTTCTGCAGACCTTTCACTCTCTCCAACTTTACCGTCAGGTTCTCTTGAAGAGTACGTTGATTAAACGTCTCAGGTTTCAGGACTTCTAAATGTTTCTGATACTTAGCCGCTAACTTAGGTAACTCACCCGGTTTCGCTTTAAAGGAACCTAGATTCTCTACCTGAATATTGGGACCTTTCATCTCAACTAGACTTTTACGTACAGCTGAGTAAAAAAAACTTACAACATCCTCTACAAGTTCTACTGGACATTCCAATTTATCAGCAGTGGGTTGTATGAAATGTTTACTACTTTTGGGCAACATAACCTATCTTATAATCTAATATTATAGTACCTTCAGTTTGAATTTTAAAAGAAGGATTTAACTTTACCTTCTTCCGATTACTCCCTTTAATACCTTTCTTTAATATTAACTTAGACTTAGCTGCTTTGTTTAAAAAATTACGTACTGTCTGAGAATTAGAAAAAACCTTCTCATCAACAATAGAATTACAAAAATCAGCCATATCATATTCACCATAAGCACCCAATAAAGCAAGACAGTCAAGTTCAGCATTAGTTATGTGAACATGGTTAATGAAACATTCAGTTATCAATTGATACTTAATAATGTCTCTGTGACCCATCCTCACGCGTTTAGTTACTAAATTATTTTCTGACATTGTTGGTTGGTTTAATTTGATTTATTTACCGGTTTCTACATCAATGTATTCAATAGTCACCTCTTCGCCTGCTTCAATTGCAGCTGCTATTTCTGGATAAAATCTTTTATATGCACTACCGCTAGCACTACCAACATCCTTATTAAAATCTAAGATATCATTTAGTAATAAACAACCCGCTGTGTGATCATCGGTATTACCGGTATGGATAAGGATATATTGAAAGGTCATTCCATCTTTTTCAATTTTCCAATCAGGTGCATTATAGATACACAACATACCTTTATGCATGCTACCATATTTTGCAGCATATTTATTGTGATAACCACCTTCTTTACGCAAACCTACTTTGTAAGTTCCATTAGGAATTCTAGTTTCACCTTTAACTTTAATAGCACGCTCTTCATCTTCAATAGCACCACACTTCAATATACCATTAATGTAAAATGCATCCATTGTAGTATCCCCATTGTCACCTAGTCTTAATACTTTAAGTTTCATAATTAATCTTTTTTGAGTTTGCGTGGACCTTTATTAACTTCATCTGATGGAGGTGTGTCCACTGGTGCCACCATATCAGGATTTTCGTTAGGTGCTGGTTGTTCCTGCTTATCATAAAAACGAGCACGCTGCATAATCATAGTAATTCTGCGTGTTTTACTTTCTTCTATATCAGCAAGTAATCTTTGGTATTCATCTTCCACCTTTAGAAAAGTGATTTCACCTTTCAAATGCTTTATAGCATTCTCTCTGGCCTTTTTGTAGTCTTCAGGAGATAGTTCTTGTTGAGCATTTGGGTCAAGTGTTTTTTCCTGATCCATGTTTGGTTCGTTATCCATCTTTAAATATTGTTGGTTTATAATAAACAAATGTAATAAAAAATGTTTAAACATTAAATAGTTTATGGAGCAAAAAAAAGCATCACCTAATTAGATGATGCTTTCTTTAAATAGTTTATGATTAACAATCCTTACAGCGATCTTCCTTTACAACAGCATAAGGAGAAGCTGGTCTATTAAATGCTAACTGTGTAGTTACTGCAGGGAAAGTACTACGTAAAAGTAAACTTCCTGTATCAGTATCAATACACTCAGGTTTTTCACATTTACACTTAGGTACACATTCATTACCAGCACTCACTGCTTTTAAATAACCAATAAAATTACCATTAGCTCTTTCTGCAGGAACAACAATGCTATTGTAAGCATTTACGTAATCGGTATCCGTTACATAGTTTCCACCATAATTAGTACCACTATAAGGAGCGATTAATTCAGTAACTTGATTAGCTGGACCAATCTGAACAGTTCCACCAAATGAGTCTGTAGATTCTTTAGCTGTTGCTGTAGCAAATCCTGAAGTCAAACAGTTCTGCCATTCCGGACAAGGTTGCCCAGGTTCATCACAACAACCGTCATGACCAATAGAAATAAATAGTCCTGTGCCTAAAACAACAAGGTCTGTGATTCGTTGTATCTCAGCATTAGCTTCTGGACATGGACGTTCATTACCTTGTGCATCTAAGCAGTTACGTACTACATTAACAGCATGAGCAAAATCATAAGCAAAACCCAATGTTGCAGGATCTACTAAAACTCCGTTTACTTGGTAATAAAACAAATGAGAGTCTGTTCCGTCATATAATACAAAATATTTACCCGCTAGATCCCGTATGCTAGAATACAAGTAGTCAATAGCTGTTATTTCTCTTTTACCACTTGCTGGAACATAAGGCACATAATCAAATAACCAACCCGGTGCTGAAGTAGCTGGAGTACTAAAATCAAAAGTACCCATTACTGACTCACTTGATGCAGCATTTATAGTAACCACATTATTGATTCGTGTAACAGCCCCTAAGAAAGTATCTGCCGCAGCTCCCAATTGAGCTTCTAATTCTTGAGAAAATTTAACACCGTTATCGGTATTAGTCATGGTTACTTCAACATAATGATCTGTTACACCACCTATAGGTGCAACCACTGGCTGAATATAACCATTACCTATCGGATTAATCCAAACAATATTTCTGTAAGTTAATGTACCATATACAGTAAAATAAGGAGCCTCTGTTCCTGGTGATACATCTGGAGTTAAACCACCTGATGTAATAACAGTTGTTGCAAACTTCTCAGGTACAGCAGAACCATCACGTACAGTTCTAACATCTAAACCACTTACTCTATAACCGGTTCTATATGTTCCACCTAATAAAGTTTCTACAAAAGAACCATAATAACCTTCATTATAAGTCACACTAAAGAAATTCAAGAAGTCAACATTTGCATAAAAAACATCAACCATTTGATTAAAGAATACGTAACTATTAGGTAAATCCATATTCATTCCACCAATTTGTAATTCAAATGCAGATAGTGTTGGTGTAAATGGATTTGGCATATTTGCAAATGCAGCAAAATCTGTAAGTATTTGTTTAGCTGGTGTAGGTGGTGATGTACGTGCAGTTGCCGATCCACCATCGCTAGGACACTTAGGACAACAACTACTGGCTGAACCTACGTGATTCTTACACCATCCACAGTTATTACCACTATTAGTTGTTGATGGACAACAACACACATCATAATTTTGACTTTCCAATGGAGTATAACCACCATTCCAGTTTTCCAATCTATTTTTCAAAATAGCTGCGGCAACTAATGCTTCAAATGGGTTCACTAAATTAGGGTTAATCCAATTAGCAGCACGAGTTCTACCACCAGTTCGTAAACGAGTAGGATCATTCAAATGCTCAATAAGCGGTATAATATATCCTGCGTAAGGATTATTTTTTAATAGTATTCTTAAGTTAGTTATCTCTGACATGATTATTAGATTTAATTCTTTTTAATATATTTTAATACAGCCCCAAATTCAGGACTATATGGATTAACATTTCTTTTACCTAGATAAGCCCATTTAGCCCACATAAGCCAATATAACCTGACAGCAAGGTATCTACGTTTAGCTTTACCTTCAGTCAATCCTTCTTTATGCATTAACCAAAGAAACACATAATCTGCATCTTTACCACCTTGCCCAGTAATCCACAAATAATCATGGATAAAACAACTCAAACAAGGATGATATACATCTTGTACCAAAGTACAACCATCATACTGAACTAGCGGATCCCACCTCTCATCTAATAAAGCAACTTCTATTAATGATTTAATTGGTAAACCCATATCATAAACATTAGCCAGATTTTTCAGATGTGAACTGAAATCTGACTTAGTCCAATTGATATAAGGTGTATAATTCATTATAAGCTATTGGCCATATTAATAAATGCAGTCATAGCATCTTGTGCTGGTTGACTCATTGCTGCAAAATCAGTAACATCTGTATCATAATCAGCAGCATCTATATCAGCATCTTCTACAGCAAATAGAATATCTAAATTAGCTGAAGTATTAGTTATAGGCTTCGCTAAAGTTCTATTTCCAAACTCTGTCTTTAGAGCATTAACTAAATCATCAAATATAGTTTGATTAGCTGGTGCTAATTCACTATGTACTATGATTTCACTATTAGTGTCAGTCATGTATGCACATTGTCTGAAGCCCGGTTGTTTTGTTAATTCTAAATTTGTATTCATATCTTATTATATTACATTAGGATAATCTGCTGGTACAGCTCCTGTTAATAAATCAATTGTTGCTGGATCTATATCCACATTACTTAATACTCTATCGGCATACACTCTAATATTATGATTGGAACCTGTTATAGAATAACTACCTGCAACATGAGGCGCATTTTCAAAATAAGCCTTAAAGTATTCTATGATTAAATCATGAGTAGCACTATTTACTTCAATACCTTTTACAACGCTACCTGATAAAGCAGTGTTAAAGATATTACCTTTAAATACGGTTTTCCAGTTGTTACCACCTAAAGTTACTGCTGTTACATTACTGCAGTAAATATTTCCTTCAAAGTTTAATTCTCCATTAGCACTTCCAGTTGTAATAGCCTGCCTAGTAGTATTATTTAAAGCATAGATATTACCTTTCATGGTAATTACTTTAGGAATACTAAAATCAATATTCATAGCCCTTACATTAGGATTAACATAAATATTACCTTCGTGATAATGGCTAGTTCTTTGATATATGGTAGCATCTGTTAAATCACCAGTCCTATTATCATAAAAATCACCATAATATCTTGGAACACCCGGAGATGTTAACTCAATACCAAATATACCACTAACAAAAGATTGATTGCTCAAAGTTTCCATAAATGGACATTCAACCTTAATATCAGCTTCTGCAGCAATCTCACGTTGAGTAAAGATTCTAGCGGTACCTATGCCGGCACCATTTTCCATAACAATCTTATTTGCTTTAATGTGGGATCTTCCACTAAATATTCTCCAGTAAATTAGATATTGTCTAAATGTCATTCTGATTTCATTACAATCAATAATTACATCTGCAGTATCTCTAAATATTAAACCAGTGTTAGTTCTGACAACTATATTGTTAGCTTCTAACTTACACACACATCCATTTTGAAAATCCCAATTGTCTGATATAGTTGCTGTAGATATAAAGTCACCTTTACCATAAATATTACACTCTCCGCCTGCTGCTGAATTAAGCATTTGACCAAATGTTCTACTTACTGTAGCTCCCGGAAAAAAGTAATAGTTTACATCAGGTATCCATAAGTTGTTAGGATTAGTATAAGTTCCTGGATATACAATGATCATATCACCTGCTTGAGCAGCTGACTGAGCCTCTGCTAAAGAGTTAAAGTGAAAAGTAGATTTTTCTCTAGCTGCACCAAAAAAAGTAGAGTAACCTCTTGTACTTACAATAAGCGTATTACCTCTTGGTGACATTTCTAGTGAAGACCATACTCCAGTAACTGAATCGTAAGCCAAAGCTTCTCCTGAATTATTTGACGCATTAACATCTGCTAAATCATTTAATACTTCCACACCAGGAGGAAATGATCCACCACCATTTTTAGCAAGTTCCCAAAAGTTACCACGTGGATATCTACTTTGTACATATGTAATAGGTCCTTTAGGAGTCTGATGAATATATACAGAATTATAGTTTCTAGTTAACGTAGCTGGTGCAGCTTTGCCGCTTTCAAAATCATCTATTTGTGACATAATCTTTTATATTTAAAATATTGCTGTAGGTTGCTTTAACGCACTTGTTTTAATGTTTTTCTTCAATGCTTTCTTAATGTAAGTATCTGCTTGATCTTTAGTCATAATTTCTCCTTTATCCCAAGCCTTCAATAATGTAGCCATTTTATCCATAATTACTTCATCTCGTATACCAGATTTCTGTCCTAACCCAGAGACAAGACTTATCTTAGTGCTGTCTTCCTTAAGTACATCAGCAACAATCTTCTTCTCAATCTTATCACCGGCTTCTTTAGAGAAGTCATGTACTTCAGGTGAAGCTAACACTTCTCCCAATATAGCAGGATCAATAATGTTAGCTTTAAATTCAGCCTTGACAGCTTCTTTAACAGCAGGTGCTTTATAAGCCTCGATAATCTTATTTTGAAACTCAACTTCAGCACCAACTTCTATTAAACCCCATACTTTCTCACCAGCGTAGGCTAATATAGCTAATGCTAATACAATTGTCTTGGTATCAAAAGCTTCTTTAAACTTTTTACCCCATGTTTTTTCTTCGGTACTCATACGTTATCCTCCTCTATTTGATGTTTAATAATAGCTTGTTTAATCTTTTGCCAAAAATTAAAACCTAGTAACTTACCAATATTTTCAAAGATACTACGTACCTCAATCATAGCTAACGCACCTGCTGTAATATCTATCCACGGAATAACAGGAGCTAAATATGCTTCGGCTACCTTAGCAACAATAAGAGCCAAGGGGTAAAGGATCACTTTGGTCAAAAGCCGTTCCATCTTACGTGACTCAACGTGTTTTTTACCTGCCCACCAACTACCTTCTATTTTACGTCCATTGGACCACGCAGCCCAAATACCAGTAAATGTATCAGCTGCAATAAGGAAACCAACAGCAACACATGCTTGCCATAAATCCATAAAAAACATGCATAAAAATGCAATGATTTCACCAGTGATGATAAGGTATTTCTCTTTCATTATTCTTCTTTATTCCATGCTTCCAAGTCATCCATGTAAGTTACAAGATCTTTATGTTTAAACTGCCAAGGTTGATTAGAACCATCTAATACCTTTGCAAATTCTGCATCCTCTAACTCAACTGACTCATCTACATTCAGTTTTTCTAATTTAGCTTCAATCTTAAATCTGATCTTCATCTCATCTTTTGTCCATCCCCCATGTGGTGGAATATTAAGAGTCAATCCTGCAAGATCAGCATATGTCATTTTTTTTACTTCTTTAGTACCATCTATTCCTATAGTGATACTTGTTTGTTGGTTTTTAAATGTTTTCATGTTGGTTATTTATAAATTATTAATATGCTACATCCAAGATCCCCGTCAAGGTATCTTTAAATAACTGTGTTTCTCCAGAATTATTAATACCATCTATAAGAGGTTGTCTATCTCCTTCAACGTACAAGTTCATTTCTGAACCAAAGTTTCTCATAAATGTTTTACCTGCCTCCATACCTATAAGTTGAATGGCAGCTCCTTTAGCCTGATTAAGCAATCTTTTTCTTGCTTTTTCATTTTTTTCCATTCCTCTTCCTATATCTAAATGCTTAACAATAGTTTTATTAGCTTTAGAACTAACACCATCACTACCTATCCATTCTATAAAAACAGTTATTGTTTCAATAATACCTGTAAAAGCATTACGTGTATATGTTCTTGTTTCTCTAACCTTTAATCCAGTTGGATTGCCACCATTGTAATCTGCAAAATATTCAATAATATGAGCATCACCTAAAGGGTTAGGTGTCATTACCTTATAGTAACCTTTTAAATTGTAGTTTTGTTCTTGTATAAACATAATATTATTTTTCTAAATTAAAACCATAAAGTTCTGCATCACCATTGTAAGAATCTGCTCCTGCTCCTGTAGAGTTTCTTCTTAATGTAAGTTGTAGAATTTTACTTCCTGCTGGACCACTAATTGTTCCAACTACAGTGCTTGTTAATGTTTGATCAGCTAAAGCTGTTACATTAACAAAATTCGTTATAGTTCCATCTACTGCTGTGTAAGCATCATCACCCAAATTAACAAAAGCATAATCTAATTCCCATCCAACTGTTCCTCCTGAAGCTCCAAACTTCATCCAATATAATTTAACATCAATATTTGAACCGTCATAAGGAACTCCGTTTCTATCTAAAGCAACATTATATAAAATTTCATCATCTGATGATGCATCAAAAGTAATATAAATCCCTGCTCCTGCATTTAAAGATGCTGTTGCTCCATTTCTTATACCATCACCTAAGCTTAATGCTGTAGGACTCCAATCAGTAGTAACTCTACCAAGCATTTGAAAGTCAGTACCATCATACATTAAACTAAAACATTGCCCTGCTAATATATCTCCACTTTTAGTAGCTTTAGAGCCATTTCTTTTTATTGCTTTAGCTCCAAGTCCGTTTAAATTTAAAGTAGCTGCCGCTGTAGAAGCATCAGTAAATAAAATATTGACAACTAGTCCTGTAGTATAAGCTATGATAGCAGGTGTTAATGTTGCAGTATAAGTATTTGTTCCTGCTGCTGTAGCATATATTTTTGAACCTGATTGATTTGTATACTTACTTCCCTCTAAGGCAAGAGGTGAAGCATATTTGATATTATCAGTTCCTGTATTAAGTTCAGCAGCTGTTGCTACTGTTCCGCCTCCGCCAGCACTTATTTTTCCTAAGATCTGGAATCTAGTTCCATCATAAGAAATAACATAAGCTTGACCAGCAGCAATATCTCCTGAAGCTAAAGCTACGGATCCATTCTTAGTAAGAGCTTTTGCTCCTAATCCATTTACATTTATAGTAGAAGCTCCTGTATTAGCATTAGTAAAGATTACAAAGAATCTTTGCCCTGATGCATAACTTGTAACTGCTGGTGTAAAACTTATTGTATATGTATCAGTTCCAGCTGCTGTACCAGAAAACTTACCACTGTTCTGTAATTGAACATCTGTTTCTGAAGCTGTGTAAACATCTACATTAACATTTATATCTCCTAATTGTCCCATAATATTATACTGTTAAAACTCCTGCTGTGTTTAAATCTCTTATTAATGTACAAACTAAATCTCTTAATGAAGCACCATTGATTGAATTAGCATTTATTGTTCTTAGTGTATTATCATTACTTATTATAAATGTTGTTCCTGAATTTTGATCTCCTGTATTTGTACCAGAGTTTGTTCCTGTTATATCACTCAATAAAGCTACTGTACCATCAGCATCTTGTAAAGTAATAAGTCTATCACTTGTTAATGTTGCAGTTGTTATTTCACTATTAAAAGTACTATTGTTATATACAATTCTTTGTCCTGTACTTATAACTAAGTTGTTAGCTCCTGTTGTATTTCCTGTAGCAAGTACTGTACTAAGAGCAGGAGTACTAACTAAAGTATTTGGATCAACCCATCTTGCCAGACCACCACCTGTAACATCACTCAATACTTTACCTAAACCTTCTGTGCCATCTACAAATTCACCTATGTATTTATTAATAGTAGCGGTACCTAAATTAGAAAAAGCATCTAATTTAACACGCATACCATATAAATTATATGTTCCTTGTGTTGCACCACCTGTAGCATTAATATCTATAAATCTATAATTATTTGTACCTGCAGCAGTTTTAGTGTTTAATGTTCTAATCTCAAGTCCTGATATTTGTGCTGCTGCTGTTACGCTATCACCACCTAATACAATCCTTTGACCCCTATGATTATTTCCATCCGTATTATCCGTAGCAAGGTATAACTTATATCCTAATGTAGGAGTTGTTCCAATAGCAACATTACCATTTTGAAAATAAGCATCACCACTTCCTAAATGGAATGCATAACCAGGAGCTGCTATATTAACACCTATTCTATTATTAACAGCATCTATTGTAAATAAACCAGCTTGTGGACCATTCAATGAGTCAAATCGAACAACGTCTGTGGCAGCCATAGTAACAACAGTAGTTCCTATTTGTGTTGAGCCAGAACCACCATAAATACCACCACCACCTGACAAATCAGATATAGTAGCAAATACATTAGACGCACTAGGGCTATTAGCTCCTACTGCTGCATCATATACATTTTTAGGTAATAATTGTTTTATATCAGTTAATCCTCCCATATCTTAAGTTATTGTAGTTATCACTAAGTCTCCTGTTGCTATTGTTACATAAGGAATAGCTCCTAAAGTATCTCCTTGTCCACCTGCATCAAAAGAAATTGATTCTCCTGGTTTAAGTGTACCTCCTGCTACAGTGGCATCAGTTAGTCCCGCGTTAAAGAAGGATGCTGATCTTGCACCCGCAGCTATGCTTGCAGCAGCTACTCCTGATATTCTTTGTAAAGAAGGAGTTCTTACTACTGAAGTTAATTTTGTATTTACAGCAGCTAAAGTAACTTCAGATGCTCTTGTAGAAAGTGCTACATCGAGATTGGCAGTGTCTAATTTAACTGTATCAATAGCTGTTTCAACGTCTAACAAGGTAGCTTCAGTAGCTAATGTAGTAAGTAAATTCCCAAGTACTATATTGCCTAATTGTACATTAGTGTTTATAGTACTAAGATTAGTATTAACAACTCCTAATGTAGATTCCGTTGCAAAATCTTCAGCTGTAAATGTAGCTTCAGTTAACAATTGACCACCTGCATTTAATACTTGTAATTGTGTAAGAATTAAATTCAATACTGCAGAAGGATCTAAATATTCTAAAGGACCAACAGGTATGTAAAGTGCTCCATTAACATCTTTATATATTACTACTGGTACACCAGTTTCGTAATTAGTTATTTGCTGAACAACTTTATCTCCGTTTCCTGTATCTCTTACTAATAAAATTTCTATATCTTGATCAGATGCAACAATTGCATTAAGTACAGAAATAAGTGTAGATTCTTGAGCAAGACCTGACGCAGATGCCGTGGCTGCCTTCTCTAACGCACCTAATAATAATAAAACGCTTTGTTGGTACGGAAAGTTAACCTTCTTGTTACCATATGTATTTGTATTTCCCTTAGACATAATTCTCGTATTAGTAGTTATACTATTACTTATAATATAATGAAATTCTTTTTGATATACAAATAAAAAAAGCCTCAAGGTAACTTGAGGCTTAATCTAAATCCATGAACAGAATTTAATTAATAGCAGGGACTGTAAAGATAATAATAAAATCTATACATGCAAATTTTTTCCTATACTGTTCATATAACTCTTAGCATTAGTAAAACAATAGTTTAATAGATGTACCTCACGGTCACTTTGTGGTAAACGAATTTTCACATGAACATTCTTTCTATAATGTACATATGCTTCTATATACCTTAGTTTATGAGGTATATCAGTCACTAGTCAGCTTTATCAATCCTTGTCTCTAAAATCTTAGAGTAATGTTGCATCGTACTTAGCTGTAATTGTAAAATGCTTACTTCACTAGCTGGTACTTTTTTTGCCTCAAGTGCATTAGTCAACGCTGTTATCTTTACGTCAAGGTCTTCCTTTTCAATTCTCAATCTATCAAGGAATGTTGCAGATGGTCTGTATGCTTTATCAAAAACATGTTTAGGACTCATTGAAATATACCCTTCATGATCAGGATGATTCGGTTGACTTAATGGATCTGCTTCATATTCCACTAAATAAACTACCTCATCAGGATTTTCATCTTCAGGCACATCCCAACCTCTATAAGCACAATATCCCTTCTTGGTCATCTCTACGGCTTTGATGTTTTTTGTTCCAGCGTATTGAGTCATTTGACTTACAATAGCACTACCGTTAACGGCTGTATCATTCATAATTATAATTTTTGTTGGTTAATATTAATCTAAAATTTTCCAATCAGTAGCTAATGTATCAGAAGATGATGCTACCCACCCATTAATATTATTTTCTCTATCTACAATAGCCATCTGATTACTATATTTAATTGATTGTGCAACTGTTACAGCAGGCCCCTTAATTAAATGAGAAGTAGCTTCAACAGCTTCTTGTTCTAATTTAGCTCTAGCAATAAACTCATCCTTAACTGATTGAGGTAATGATTGCATCTTAGGAACAATTTCTATATCAATGTTAGCGGGAATTTGCATAAATACAAACATCCCTTTACCATTCCATCCTGAACGCGCTACACGCTCACCATTTTTTAAAGCAGCAATAGCTTGCCCATAATTACCACGACCTAAGTGTAATGCACCATAAGGTCCTGGTGAAGTTGATTCACTCATAATATGTTGGTTTTGTGTTAATGTATTACTGAACGTAATCTACTTAACTGGTTATTTAATTCCATTAATAATTTTGATTTAGTGTCTGCTTCTGAATGTAATGCATCTAATACATTACTACAATTTACTTTATCAGGTTCTTCGCATAATTTATTATTCATCTGGGATCCAGCTAAATCATCAATCATGTTACGCAAGCATAGGACATGTTCAGCCAATTGCTCATTACTACTCTTAGTTCTTTCATGAAGGTTAGCAAAGTTATGCGATGCATCCACCTTTGTTTTAGCTGACAATGCGGGACCTCTATCATGTCCCGCTGCTGTCGGATTATTTTCTTCAAACATACTTTGTTGGTTTAATGATTATTAAAAGAAAAGAAGGTAACTGACTACAGCTGCAGCAAGTATTAAAATACCCATTGTAACATATACCATAGTATTACCATCTTCGGTTAATTCTTCTACAGGATCCATAGGATCAGGATTAGCATCAAAAGCAGCTTTGGTTTCACATGGCTCAGTTACTTCTGGCTTTGTGGTAAAGGAGCTATCCGCCTCTACTTTCTCAGGAACTTTTGGTGCAGGCTTGTTAGTATCAATAGCAGCCTCAGCCATATCAATCTTTTCCTTTACTATTTCTGGAAAGGTTGGTTTGGCGTTTGGTTTAGGCACAACCTTAACAGGACCTTCACCAACTACAGTTACTGGAGTTACAGGTTTAGTTTTTTTACTTGGTTTACGCTGCTTATTGTGAAACTTTTCATACGGAACATCTTTTAATTCAGTAATCGGGATTTCTATCTCGAACCTTTTATATCTAGGTTTTATAATAGCAATTTTTCCTTTTACTTTAATTACCGTTCCATAAATTGGTTTAGGAGATTTTTGCAATCTTTCTGGGAGTTTTTTCCCAATTAATTCTACGTAGTCATTCTTCTGAATTTGACCATCAGCTCTTAATTTTGTCATGATTTTATATAGGTTTAATAGTTACTCTATTGTACCCCACACATCGGAGTCTCTCAATAAATAGTATTCTTCACCATCAATCTCCACTTCCATACCATGTTTTACATAACGAACTTTCTCTCCTGCCCGACACGCATTCTCTACTAGGATGCTATTCTCCATTCTACCTGGACCTACAGCAACAACAGTCCCCCCTTCAGGAGCTTCTTGTTGGTCATCTGGTAAAATAATACCACCCTTACTTTTTTCTTCTTTCTCAAATTTTTTGATTAAGACCCTATTTTCTTTTAATTTTACTGACGTTACTTCAGTAACTTCTTTTACTTCACTCATTTTATGTTGGTTTAAAATTATTACTCAGTAAGTTGATGAGTCAAAAGTAGTAAACATTTTTTATTTACACAATTTTTATTTAGTGCTTTTGAGAATCTCGATTGCTCTTTCCATTCCTTCCCTTCCATCAAATGAATTGTGGATGACTATATCAATCCCATTCTCTTGAGTAACTTTTGGTTGACAATGACATCCTTGGTCGTGTAAATGATCTGGTTCATTAATGGGACGGATATGCCACTCTTCAGGATAATCTTGAAAGACTCCCCACCCACCAAACTGAGGCATCTCTTCACAGCATTTCTGACAGAAAGAGTTTCCATCATCATCGGCACCATAATCCTCTTTCTCAGGATCAAAGTAATTACTGCAGCTTTCACACTTGTAATTATTCTCGTTGATATTTATTTCTTTGCCTTCCATTTCGCTTGTTTCTTTATTAGATTATCGTGATAACTATATATTTCTTCAGTCAGCCAATCAATCAAATGAGCATAAGCTTCTTCACTAGAGTGGCTGAAATGAAGTCCTCTATGTTCCAGTATGTTTACCGCTAGATGGAATATCTCGTGAGCAATCACACCTCTGGTAACATTAAATGGTAGTATGACAAAGAGTATATTATCAGCGTGAAATACCATAGCATTAGCACCTTTGAAGTAATCCTCAGCTCGCTTGAGATTCCCATCCTCGTGCTTATCTGCAAAAGGTTGAAGTAAATCTAATTCTCTAGCTGCAGTGATTGGACCATCTTTGGCAAACACTAAATTAATTTTTTCCTTGAATACAGGAACTTGAATGTGGTCTATAAATAATAGAGGAAACGGTTTCTTGGCCATAGTCAGTTAAAAAAAAGACCCGCCACAGTGTGCAATCGTTGAGAGGCAGGGCGGGTGTATTATTATTTATAAGTTAAATTGGAGAACGTTTGTCCTGACTCAGTCATCATAAAGGCTTTCTGAGTTTTGTAAAGTGCTTGGATTAAAGCTCCCTCACAAACAAAGGCGTAGCAGTTCTTGCTTTCTTTATCACTAGTTGGGTCATCATCAGCAACGTGATCCTTCTTAAAATATTCGCGATAAGTTTCTCTGAATTGTTTTGGGTTAATTTCTCTGTGGATGTAGGTGTAACCTTTACCTATGACTTGATTCATTTCTACTCCGTTTTCGGAGAATCTTCTTAGTACTAGCATAATGTGTATGTATTTATTTATATATGAGACAAACTTATGAAAATAAAAAACTCCCTGCAAATTTAATTACAGGGAGTTCAGATCTGTTCTTTCATGTCATTCATGTTTTAAAGTTAGACATACTTCCGATTTTCTAGTGGCACATGCTCTGGGGCAAATGTACATAAAAAATATTTAATCATCATCATCTTGATATTTATCTTCATCTCCTGGTAACCATTCTTTATCTTCAGGTTTCTTAGTCCACTTGTTATAGATGAGGCGGTCACATTCTCGCCAGCACCAATCGAGATAAGCATCAACATCAGCAGGTGACATCATTGTAGCTAACCAGCGACCATTCTCTGTGTCACCATCTTTAATATTGAGCGGATAGTCCATTACTCCATAAAGATAATTAGGAACATATTCCACTATATCTCCAACAGGAGGAAGGTTATGCCATACCATTACGCCTTTCATTTCTCTTAATGCTAAATAGGTCAAGTGGATTAATAACTGGCTGTTTCTTTATTTCTAGCCAGATAAGGAACTTATAGAACCAATGTATCTCAACACGCTTAGTATCTATCCTATCAGTATCAGTAACTTTAATATACCATTTATCTATAGAGCTCATAAGAACCAAAGATATACATAACGGACCATATAAACAAGCTTGGGAGTAAAGAGATATTCATCACTATCTTAGCATTGCTCACTAGGAGTTAACAAGGGTAAATTTAAAAGTACTGTATTCACAAGGATGGGTAATGATTACTATTTAACCCCCGGGGCCAAAACGCTTTTGGGGGTATCCCCCCTAAAATATATGGAAGTGATTTCATATAGCTGAGCTGCAGAGAAAAAGAATTCTTTTGAAGAAGATAGTTGCCTACATAGAACAAAGGCCTTCACACAGCCACCACACAGGCTTCCCACAGCTTTCACACATTACACAGCATTGGTGCGATCTGTTAGTTTGGTGAGTCATCAATCGTTAGCATATACCTTACAGTAAGCCGCTTACCACAACCCTTTCTAGGATGAAAAGATATTCACTTAAACTTATATATTATGGCAAAGAAAAAAGAATATAAATCACAATGTTGCAATGCAGCTATCTACACTGATTCAGAAGGTGCTCATTGCGGAAGTTGTGATGGTAATCCACATCGCTCAGATGATTACAACGAAGGCTGTGGTGATGAATCTTGTGACGGAACGTGTAATTGGTGTAATAAGCACGAACCACTCGAAGAACAGTATATGCAACAGGAATCTTTTAAGTATTATGATATAGAAGCGTTATCTGATTTCACCAAAGAATTAATAACTATTACTGATATGGCGAGCTTGCATATGAATGCTATAGCACCTGATAAGCAATGGTATCCAACCCAATTCGGTAACATAGTTGTAAAAAAAGATATTATTATTTTGATTACTTATTTTACAAACGGTGTTGACTTCATGCAGCCTTTAATTCACTTATCTGGATTAGGTGACTGCACATTCATTGCTATTAATTATAATCAAAATCAAAAGGATGAATACAAAAACGTAAAAGGTGCTTTATCAGATTCAGTATTACGAGAAATGTTAACTGCGTTAAATAGAAACAAACCAAAAATAACACTATGATTATATCAGACTTAAAAGTAATGCACAACAACCGCGGCTGGTACGTGGGCAGAACATATCAAGACAACGAAATGGGAGACATTGATTTCCCATACTCAAGAGACAGCGGATACTTCGATACTGAAGAGGAAGCTCAAGCTTACTTGGATGCTCCTGTTGTTACTGCAATCTATCATTAATCACGCAGAGTTGGTTAGCGTGAACAAATAACCAACAGCTTAAAACCTACCATTATGGATGAGCAAGAATACGATGACTACTTGAGCTTGATAGAGCACGGTGTCACACAGCATTAAGCTGAAGACGAGCAGAGCATAGTCTCTGCTTTCTTTTTTCTCAGCCGTAAACCACAACCCTTTCTAACAAGGAAAATACTAACTTAAACTCACATAATATGATACAAGTATTAGCACCATCGGAACTAAAAGATTTAATCAATGAAATTTACTACAGGCAATGTATACAGTACAACACTCCTGATAAAATAGAGGCTGTGCTGTTTGAGATAGATAATATCCGCAAGCAATATGAGATACAGGAAGAATATCACTTGTGTCAAATATGCAACGAGCTTAAGCAAGAGCTTATTGAAGAGCGTGATGTCAGAGTTGCCAATGATTTGGCAGACGATTTAATCTCTTTACTACAATGTTAGGCTTCATCATAACAGCTGTCCTGCTTGTGTGGGCAGCTGTTTATGATTACAAGCACAAGAACACAAGGGATTTCTCAAGACTTCCTGAAAGAAACTATTCATTAATCTATAACTTAAACTTATAACTATGGCAAACAAAGCAATAGACCAAGACAAACATTGGCAATACAATAAGAACTTCATCAACTGGGTAGTAGATGTTACCAAGAAATCAGTTGAGGAGGGAGGCTTAGCAGATGATGCAATCCAACACCTAAAGAACAGGTCATTGGAAACAATCATCAACCTGAAAGCAGGTGCTAAAGTCTACAAGCACAGAGCAGAGCATATGCTTGATGCAATCAGAATAATAAGAGGACTTTCATAGTCTTCTTATTTAACTCACCACAACCCTTTCTTGTTTAAAAAGGGGATTAACCTCTTTTAATTAATTAAATACTTTCATACCATGAAAATCAAATTATTACGCTCATACCGTAGCAAAAACGGTAACGCAACTTTCGTATACGCTGTTAGCGGTAACCAAGCAGACCTTGAGGCTTTCAAATCAGCACAAGGCGAGTATTACAGAGAAGATGAGAAGACTGGTAGTCCTCTTTGGTTCACAACTCGTTGCGTAGGCGATAACGGCAAGCTTATCATTACAACCAACGGAAAGGTTGTACCTGATATGTCAGCGTTTGACCAAGCTGCATCTATTGCTGCGCAATATGGTGGAAACTTTGGGCAAGAGCTTGCAAGACAAGCTGCGCAATCAATCTTGGGCACACAGCCTACGGTTGAAGAGCCTGCTTCTGCTCCTGTTGCATCTGCACCAGTTGATGCTCCGTCTATTGAAGACGCTGAGTAGTCTAATTGAAACCCGAGCTTCGTGCTTGGGTTTCTTTTTTCTCAAAACACAAAGGTGTTCGCTAACGCTCACGTCTTTATTACGCGTGACTTATGTGTCACGCTGCTTCCCCAACTCCCCTGACGGGACAGCATTTTTTACTATCATCTTCTTCTCTCAAGCGTTGATTACACACTCTCATTATTTTTATTTATATTTGTCTTATGGCAGCATCAGGAACTAACCCAAAGAAACGTAACTCTAACGCAGGCAAAAGCACTGGCAAGAGTACATCAGCTAAATACTTCGCTTCTCACCCTGAAGCAAGGAAGAAGAAGAATGCATACAACAAAGCTTACCACGCCACACCAGAGCGTAAGAAGTATAGAGCAGAGCTTAACGCTAGTAACCGCTCTAACCCTAATGGTAAAGGTCAAGACAAGAGCCACACTAAATCAGGTTCTATTGTTAATGAGCCACGCTCTAGTAACCGCGCCAGAAATGGAAAAGGCAATAAGCCTAAGAAGAAGTAGTCTCCACCCCGTGTAACATCCTAATCAATCCCTTGCTATCACTGGCATCTTAATTTTGGCTATGTAAGCCGCCCCAACCCCCTCTTGCAAGAAATGATTGTTGAGTTAATGTAGCTATGTGCATCAGCACCACGTTAACCAACGACCATCTCTTTACTACATAACTTCGGAGTAGCTTACCAGCTCTCCATTGGCAGTAGCCCCCAACCCCTTCTTGTAAGGAAGGCTAGTTAAGTTATGTTAGTCTTATCAAATCGTAATCAATTATTTATTAACCAAAACCAATTCAAGATGAAAATCAAATTGATCAGATCTTACAGATCTAAAAATGGTAACGCTACATTCGTGTACGGAGTTACTGGAAGTGCAAATGATCTTGCTGCTTATAAAGAAGCACAAGGTGAGTATTATAGAGAAGACGAAACAACAGGTCAGCCTTTATGGTTTACCACTCGTTGTGTAGGTGACAACGGTAAGTTGATCATCACTACAAACGGGAAGATTGTTCCGGATATGAGTGCCTTTGATCAGGCAGCTAGTATCGCAGCTCAGTACGGAGGTAACTTCGGACAAGAGTTAGCTAAGCAAGCTGCTCAGTCTATCTTAGGCGTGAAAGCAACTGAATCTGCTCCTGCGTCAGTAGAGAGTTCAGTAGCTTCTGCTGAAGATGGAGACTTAGGGGATTTATAATCCACATAAGTATTAGAACCCGTAGGATAATCCCTACGGGTTTTTTTTTGCTACACAAGCTAACAGAGTTTTCTGAATTACTAGCTCGGTTTTGAGGTAAAGAAACCAGAAATACTCAAGCGTGTAAGCAAACGTGAGTAGGAGTTCACACACCCCCTAAACCATCATATCCTCTCTATCCCTAAAATATGTCACATCATAAGCATTATAAAGATATGGCTATAGTTAATAATAATAACTCTTAACAACTCTGACATGGGACTAACTAGACAACCAACACAAGAAGACTTACTTGAACAACAACACTCTGACTACATAAATAAAGTAACAGAATCAGGTATGCCTCTATGGTATTATGAGTCTTATAATGACTCTATGTATTTCTCTCTTCCTTTAGATAAGAATGAAGAGGTAAACAGAAACCGCAACCTCATAAATAATAGCACTAACAACGATGAGGAGGACATCCTCCCATTCTAACACATTCACTACCATGAAAAACTTAAAAAGATTCAGGATGTTAATCATCCTTTCTACATTATTATCCCTATCATTAATTGTTTGGGGAGTATTTAACATCATAATTGGTAAAGTTGCTATGGGCACATTTATGGTAACCGTTAGCCTTATTGCTTTAGCAATGAACATAGGCAGCTACCGCGAGAATAAACGCCATATTATCCAGCGCAAAGAACTGGATGACAAGGCTTACCTTATTCAACAACATATGGATAGATTTACCGGCTCTCAAGATATTCCATTTGAGGATATTCCATTTGAGGATGTCGAAACGGATTCTGATGATACCTCGCAAATCGGTATCGGACACTAATACAATGCCCTAAATAAATAACTACCCGCACCTTGTGTCGCATAGTGTAGAGGAATTGACGTTCCTAATAACGTCTGGGGTATTTACTTATCACGTAATCTAATTATTCACTAAACTTAATCGTTATGAAAACTCAGTACACATACGTAGCACAGGATCGTAAATATTGTGATATCTGTGGAGGCTACTGCTTCTGTAAATAGTATACATCATGGTAGATGAGGTATAATGGGTGGCATTCTTCGGAGTGCTGCCCTTTATATAACCAAGTCTATCAACTAAAACCTAATCGCATGACACTATTAATCACAAAAGCTATAGTATTAGCAATCGCTTTATTGACTAGCTATATCGTAATTTATTATGACTATTCGGCAAGAGGTATAAAAGAATTTGAAAATGAAAGTGGAGCTGGACCAGCTATAATCATAGCATGTTTAGCATGGGCTACTTTCTATTGCTTAACTCAAATCCAATAATTATGAAAAATGGAGTACCAAAGGAAATTTATTACGAGTTATTGGAATGGAAAAACAAGAATTTAACTGAATTTCAAGATATATTCGGAGAAAGATCACTGAATTCTTTAGCTCCTGACCAATTACACATGCTTCATCGTACAATTTATGACTTTCAACAGTTTGAAGTAGGTGAAAAAGTCCACTATATTCGGGATAATTGTAAAAATCCAGCCGAATATGAAAACGGAATCGTTAAAGAGATCCAATCACGCAAAAATACTCGTGTAGTTTATAATTGCGGAGATGATTGGGATAACTTTAACAACTATACGTCAGCTCTTACAAGCAATCGTAATTTAAGAAAAGGCTGGGTATAGCAATATGAATGCAGCCAAATATTATCTTGCTGCATGGTTTTTAGCTATCCTATTTCATCTTATTGCATTTTAATTGTATATTTACCAAATCTTAAACCAAATCAAAAATGAAAAAAGTTCCATACATATTAAGCTTTACAGCAATGATATTCATTGGAACATCTTCTATAGATGCAACTGAACGTAAGAGTTCTGCATCGGAATACAATCAGGTCAATGATGCAATTTCAAACAGCGTAGCTGAGTTTAATGAGCTAGCCGTTTTACCAGCACCTATTTGCTATAGCATCTACACCCAGAGTTTCTGCAGACACACTAAATCTGTAAAGAACTTGTCGAAGGTGAGATCTGAGAAGGAGGTGAATCCAGGTTATCTGGAGCTCCGTAAGCTTGCGTAAAGCATTCTATATCAGGGAGCCCACAAATAAATACTGATCAACACGACTATAAGTAAACATATATTACTATTATCTTAAAAAAGCCTCTCATCTTGTAGAGGCTTTTTTTCATATACCACTTAAAACTCATCACGAGACAATTCGGAAGCGTGGAACTAATCAAACGCGGGAGTTCGAGTCTCTCAGGTGGTACAATTATTCACTTAAATCAATTAAAACCATGAAGAATTTAATCATAGTGACTATAATGATGTTATTAACGTCTTGTAGTAAACAGGAAACACCGCAGCCAATCGTGGCAACACCTAACCCAACACCAATACAAAGCACAGTATGTGATGCTGTCTATTTGTATGAAGTAATATTAGATAATCCACTCGCATCTGGTGATAGACTTGATGTAATCTGGACAGATATAGATAATCAACTCAGCGGTTATGCTGCTATAACAACAGCTATGGTATTAGATACAGCAGTCAATATAACAAGCTCATATAATATACTGAGTATACAACTATCTGTTGGCTTAATCGGTGGAAATCCTAACTTAACAATACAAAATGGAGTGACATTAAACATATACAAGGATAATGTATTAGTCGCAACATCAGGAGGATCACAACAGTTGTGTTTTAAAGGCACAACATCTAGCACATCATGCGTAACAATCCTTAATACATTGGATTTAGTTTACGTATGTCAATAATCAAGTCATTAACCAAGTCTAAAACCAAATCTTATGAAAACCCAAATTGTAGGACAAGATCTACTTGTCAAAGAAATGAACAAAATCTTTACAATCTTTAAGAATAGTGAAGGTGCAATCAGACCTCATTTTGTTTTAACAGGTCCTAGTGGATCAGGTAAAACCTTTACTATAAATGAAATCTGTAAATTATTAGGCCTGCATTATTTTGAAATCAATGCTGCCCAATTAACAAAAGAAGGAACATCCGGCAATAGCTTAAGCAAAGCATTGTCTCCTTTACTACAAGCCGGAAATAGGCAAACAGTAGTATTCGTGGATGAGTTTGATAAGTTATTTATCTCTGGTAATTCCAACAGTGATCATGCACATGAGACAACTAACGGAGTTCAAAATGAATTCTTAAAAGTCTTAGAAGCTGATGAAACAGCTGTATTTGGAGATTACGGTAAGTACATCAATGCGTCTACTAAAAATGTATTATTTGTATTTGCCGGAGCATTCAATGGTGAAGAGAATATCACCTTAGATAGGCTTAGAGAACTTGGGCTAAAGACAGAATTCTTGGGTAGAGTAGGTTTAGTATACAATACTAATCGTCTTAGTTTGAATGATTTGTATTCTATCCTTGATAGGTCAGCATTGTTAAACACTTATTTAGAGTTGTTTGAAGATGTTGACAAGGAGACTGTAGAATATAAGTTAAAAGCAATCATTGAAAAGAACTATGAGAATAATACTCTTGGTGCTAGAATGATTAATACTTTAATCAACCAGTATTTCATTAAAGGAGGAAATATGGATGATGATGATTCAGATAAGGTAACTTTCCAAAATAAATTAAAATTAGATTAATCATGATGCAGCAAGGATTATTATCTTTGCTGCTCATTAAAACCAATTTAAAATGTACGATAATACAGAACGCACAACAACAATGTACAACTACAAGAAAGATGGTAAAACTTGTTCAACTCCTAATGCAGATATCGCAGTAACTAGAAGAGATGAAGATACCGATGTTCAAGTAGAAACACGTACTGGTGAGAAAGTAGAGCATAGTACTCTAACTTTCAATTAAGATATATCTCTCCGTGTATAGAGATGGCAGGAGTAAGCGGATAGGACTGCCCCAAATCCCTTGAGGAATCGCGGTGAACCTATCACCAGAAGAGGGTTAAAAAGGTGGAATAACTACATTACATCAGTCGGCTAGATGACTCCCCTTAATACGGGAGCAGTCGCGGGTTCGAGTCCCGCATGTAGTTCATAATAAATATTAACTAAAACTCAAAAGCCATGAAAAAGTTACACCCAATAGTGATGCTACCTACAGAAAAAAGCAATCTTATAGCATGTGATGACGGTACTTTATTTTATTATCATAAAGAACAAACAGGCGGAGGAATAGCACAATGTCAACACCTCTATATTTTATCAGATGAAGAGATTAAAGAAGGTGATTGGTGTATTAGAGATGGTTGGGATTTATTTCAGGCTGATAAATGGATAATAAATGCTTTGAAAACTGGAGATTTACGAAAACATCAGATTAAAAAAGTAATAGCTACAACAGATAAGTCTTTAACTAAAGAACACGATGATACTGTTCCTTTCCCTAAGACAAGACCAACAGGGATTAAACTAATCCCCAAATCATTCTTACCAATCTTTGTTAAAGCATACAATGAAGGTAATCCTATTACTGAAGTTGAGTTAGAGTGTAAATATTATACAAATGGAAAAATTAGTATTTTAGATAGAATATTACAACTCAAAACAACAGAATCCAATGAAGTAATCATTCATTTACCTAAAGAGAAGATGTATAGTAGAGAAGTATTAAAATCAATGTTTAGAAAGATATTCATAGAAGGCGGTAAGTGTGCTAGAAACTTTGAGTATGATTTTGATATTGACAAATGGATTGAAGAAAATTTATAGTATTTTTACAATATTGTATTGTTAGCCATTAGTAACAATCCAACGTTTGGACGAGGGTTTGACTCCCTCCGCCTCCACTAGAATACCTGTTAGCAAGATAAGGGCTCCCTTGTGGATAAAGCCAATCTCTTAAAAAATATGGGGGCGTACTTGATTTTGACAGACTAGTAAGATGATGGAACCACTAATGATACATGTCGTCTAATTGACGAACAAAAGGCAGAGGCTGCCGTAATAAGCCTAATTGAAGAAGCGTTAGCTCCAAGAGCGCACGCAATGGCTGCATAAGCAGACCATCTTTAACGAGACTTGAGGGCTACGTCAGTGCCCTCTTTTTTATTCACTAAACTTTCATTACCATGAAACCAAAACAATTTCAATTCAAACATTGGACAGGTGAGATAAAGTTAGCTCAGTATAATAACGGTAGAACAGCATTACAATTAATGGATGTTGATACTGGTGAATTAATACTAGTAGCTACGGTTAACTTTCCAGATGTTCATTTAGAACCAAACCAAGTTATTATCAAAAATTACTCAGAGAATGAGGGCATTACTGATATCTTAATGGAAGGCGGTATAATCGGACCACCATTAAACAAAATCTTAAGTGGCTTTGTCACTGTGAATATTCACGAACTATTAATCTAAAATTAACTACCATGGCTGAAAAAAAGAAAGTGCCTAATATTGGCACAATTGGTCACATTGACCACGGAAAAACAACATTAACAGCAGCTATCGTAGCAGCAACTAGTAAACATCACATACAACCAATAGGACTAGAGCCAAAAGAAAAAGAAAGAGGTATTACCATTACTAAACAAGGTAGCGTTACGCCCAAAGTTAATGTTAGTGATATGATCCAAGAATATGATGGACCAAAACCAGTAGGTAATTTGGAACAATGTAAGAATGAATGGGCAATCATGACAGGTGAGCAAACACCTATGGTACCTCAAATGGATATTGAAGAGTTACTTGGTCATAAAGAGATTCTCCGGGATTTCTTACTGCACGCAAGCAAATCATATCCCACAGGGATAGGTTTAGCAGCTAATCAAGTTGGTATCTGGGATAAGTTTCCTAATGGCACATTCAATAAACTTAATCGCTTTATGTTACCAGCCTTTGCTAAAAAGAATCGGGAAACTGGTGAGTGGTCTTTAATACTAAACCCTATTATCATAGATACAAACGGACTATTAAGTGAGAAGAAAGAATATTGTCTCACTTGGCCCGGTAAAGTAGTAGTTGCTGATAGACATTACTCAGTTACTGTACAGTATTATGATGAAACAGGTAAAGAGCATGAAGTTATCGCTGAGGGATTTGAAGCTCAGATTTGGCAACATGAGATCAATCATCTGTTAGGTATTGATGAAGTAGTTGTAACAAGTGCTGGTGGCATCGAACATAGTAAAGAACCGGGTCGTAATGATCCATGTATTTGTGGTTCTGGAAAGAAGTATAAGAAATGCTGTCAATCTAAACCCAAATAAAAATTCCGTTCCGTATATCGGACGCTCACATATCAAGTCAATTAGTATAAACCAAAAATCAAATCAAAATGAAAAAGATTATCTTAATGATGATGTGTCTAGCGATAGCTATGACCTCATATTGTAAAAAAGAAGAAGAGTTGAAACTGTCTGGTTTCTTTATCTCTGAATCTAATGTTAAATTTGAAGTTGCCATCGTCAATGATGATGCCAGCCGAGTTGTAGTACAGACAAAATCTAGTACTTTCTCATACAGAATCAAGCTAAAACTTGGTAAAGAGTATGTGATTAAGTTTATGAAGGATGGTGTAGTCAAAGAACTTTTTGTGACTGCAGACAACCCAGGCTTAATGGAAGTAGATATAGATTTTAAAACAGAAGATGCCGCACAACTATGCTATAGTGAGACACAAGATGACTATAACTTAACCCTGCTATACAAACAGGACTAATCAATTTTTTAACAGTGATGGCTAAATCAGTCATCACTGTTTTTATTTAATTCAGATACCATGAAACACTTATTAATAAGAAATAATGGCTTGCTTGACCTCACTTTGATGAAGTTAATCGGAGCCAGTACTAAAACAAATGACCATGCTAAGATCGGTCAGTTTGGTACAGGATTAAAGTATGCACTTAGCTACCTATTAAGAACAGGTAATCAGTTCAGAATATTTGTAGGTGAAGAAGAAATTAAATTTAACATCAAAGAAATAATTGCAGGTGGAAACACTATGCAAGAGATCTTCTGCAATGAACAATCAATGAACATCACTACTCAATATGGATACCAGTGGAATGCTTGGGAGATCCTGCGTGAAATATGGTGTAATGCTATTGATGAAGAAGGTGCTATAAAGAAAGTTGTTGATAGTCGTTCCCGCATTTGCGGTAAGGAGAATTGCACAACTTTTTATATTGAGGTTACCGAAGATATCCAGAAAGTAGTAGATGCGTGGGATCAATATTTTATTGATATGAAACCATTATATGAAGATGATAAGGTTGCTATCTATAAGAATCCTGCAACAAAGATGAGATTATATAAGAACCATGTATTAGTTGATAATACAGGATATCACAACTCATACTTTATTTATGATTTGAAGCAATGTGATCTTAATGAGTTAAGGCAATATAGAGGTTATTGTTATTCTGATATAGGTAAAGCTATTCTGAATTCAAACCAGAAAGTGGTACAAATGTATCTTGAAATGTATAACTCGTTACAAGATACTAAATTCATTGAGAAAGAAATCATTGAGTTTGGATACAACCATGATGCTGAACAGGTCAAAAAGATCTTTCAGGGTTATGTATTTCTTCATCCGGAATCAACTAAGCAAGCTAAAGGAAAGGTTGTTCGTGTTCCCCAAAGACTATATGATATCCTAGAAAGCTGTGGATTACCTTGTGAAAAAATCAAGATAAGAAACGATAGAACAGGTTGGTATGGCGGTGATGGGAATGGATATAACGAAACTGAATTAGCATATAAAGAAGTTCAGAATGATTTTCTTAATAAAGCTCTCAAAAGATTGATGAGAAAATATAAATGTGACGCTCCCTTTGTAATAGGAGCTGCCATTGATAAAGAGTTTGAAATAGTACCAAGCTCAACAGGATTAGTATTTAATACTGAATTAGATATATTATCGGATAAGGATCTTGAGGCAGTTGTTGTCATAGGAATTATGCATAGCCAAAGTTCAAATATGTATCATTTATTGAAGCGCTTAGTTAAGATTATACTTAGATCTTCTAACTTTAAAAAGATACTCTTTGGTAAATAATTAATGTTTAAGTTCCCTCTGCAAATTAATTTTTAATATATTTGTTGAGGGAATTTTAACAAGTCTATGATTTATCAACTGCCAACCGGTAAGATAGTTTATATGTCCTTAGAGACATATCTAAGCTTAACAGAAGAAGATATACAGTATCTAATCAGTACAGGAATCGGCAGCTCCCCCAATAACCCATTTCATGGTACAGCAATGAAACAACCAAGAAGTGCTCGTGAAGAAGATTATGAGCCACATGATAATTCATTAGATTATCAAGTTGAGTCTGAAGAAATTGAAGTTGACTATCCAGTTGACTTAGACAATCTACCTGATCAAGATACATTTGAATAAAAGTAATGTCATCAGCCCTTTGTGGTACACTGCAAATGATGTCTCCCCGTGATGAGTGTGAAGCGGGGATTTTTATATAAGGTCTGTAGTGACTACCCTATGTGATACGTAACTAAGTGAATTTCTTGTAAATACTTCAGTGAAATATCTTGGTACAACCAGCAGTTAAAACACACGGTGGCAGTACATAGGGTTCAGTCCGTGACACCTTAACTATTATTTATTTAAACCCAATCGCATGGAAAAAGTAACTAAATATAAAACAACAGATGGGCGCATCTGGAATACAGAAGAAGAAGCGTCTGTGCACGAAACCCTAATGGGACGTGTCAAAGAAATAATTAGAGCTCTCGGTGAAAGATCTGATGAAATCATGAACGGTGCTGGTTATGTACAACATGATCCAGCAGTAGTAAAGAAAATCAAAGCAAGTTTTTATCAATTAGCTTTAACACAACAAGGCTTTAACAAGGCTGAGAGTGATGAAAATGTACCAGGAGAGTATTGGATCGGAAGATACTTAGATGATTCAAATAGCGCACTCTATTCCGTTTGGTCTAGGCTGCAATGTATTGATGAGTTAGGTAGAGAATTTGACCAACAGTTCTATAAGAATAATCCTGATAAATGTAAGATGCAGGAATTTAAAGCATTGTAGCCGGTATGAAGAGTTAACCAGTAATACCATGTCTGAGCAAATAGTCATCACTTCTAGATTCAAGCACGGCTTGTTTTGATGTAGGGCACTGCCTATGGATACAGACAGGCTACAATAACATTGAGGTATAAGTAGGCCAAAAATCACTTAGTAATAGAGGGGCTGTATGGCGTGCCTCACTAACCTCATCATATTGTCAATAATTGAAGCCAGCATTAATAAAACCGAAATCGGAGTTATCTTACTCCAATAACTAATGAGGTATGCAGCAATTCCCCTATATGCTGGGGCTGGTAGCAAGGTATACACATAACCGTTAGCCGGTGAACTATTGGGCTAGACAACAATTCAGGTGGATACTAGGGTCAAACTGTAAAAGGTTTCCAGACGTGGTTGATAACATCCTTAATTAGTATTGAATATATTTTGCTACACTAAATACTAGCCTAATTCGTTGTCGTCTTATGGGAGACATCCCCAACCCCCTCTCGTCAGGAATGTTTGGGTGATGAAGCTGCTTTGTGAGACAAGTAATAATCCTCTTACTACCAAATAATATTAACCTATAACAGTAGAGTATAGGAAGGACTGCCAACAATAACGGTGAAACATACGGTGAGGATCACTGTCTCTATATGTTGCAACCTCTACTGTTATCACATAATCTAAGTGTAAGAGCCTCCTTAGATTTAATCCAAATGGCTCAAATACCAACTCTAAAATCAAATCAAGATGAGTGATTCAAAAGTTAAAGTGACCGCAAACAAAGATGGTCACGTAATCGTAAAGAGTGGCAATAATGAAGAATATGGCCACATCCGTGTTGAACAAGTAAGAATGGTTGTAGATGATACAACAGGATTTGCTAAAATGAAAAAGATTTCAGCATTAATTCCAGGAATCATTAAAGAACTTAAAGGCTTCGGTTGGACTGACCAACAAGAAATTGAAGGTAAAATCCGTATCGTAGAACAGTTCCATCCTTTTAACAAAAAAGAACCAGACAGAGATATTAAAATTGCTGGTAAAAGTGGAATAGTGTGTACCTTCGATGGTAAACCAATCTACAGAAAACACTTCTGGACTCCTAAAGCTTCTTTAGAAGATTCTATGCAAGAGCATGACAATGATGCAGAAATCAGTCAAGCTTACGCTGAACTTAAAGAAGAAGAAGGTGTAGTGAAGCCAAATGATGACTTCAACTTATAGTCAAATACTAATAGAGATGTGGTGTGAGTTATATAGCTCACATCCCGTCTCTTTTTTTTAAACACAAGACAGATATTTTAACCTATCACATAAAAAACTCTATACCATGACAAATGAACAGAAAGTAATGCTGCTACGTAGCCACTCAGAAATAGTATATTCTAATGGAAAACTCCTAGATTACAAACTCTATGGAGATCTTAACAAAAAGAAAAGATACTTTGTTGAAAAGCAAGAATACACAGGGCAGAACTACAATCAAGTACAAAACTTCTTATATAAACGCGCCTTATTTGGCTTAGGGATTTATAATAAGCAAGAACTTAAAGAGCTTACACCTAAAGAAAAAAGCAAAGTAATAAGCTTACATAATCGTACCAGAAAGGAATTAAATAAACTTAAGCAACAATTAGTCATCAAACAGTCTAATTATTTCTTTAGCTTATTCCCTAATAGTGCATTGGCTAAAGATATACTTGATAATCCTTTCATTGACCCAAAGCTAGGAAATAAATTTTCCTTCAGTGACTTCGGGATAAAGAAAGAGCACGTAATAGACCTGCTGATTGAAGTCAATGTACTACCAAAGAATTTTCACCAGATAAACGCACGCTGATGCAGAAGAAAAAAAAGCTTTGTGATGGGTGCGGAGAGCAACAGTACATTTTTAAAAATGTTACTGAAGATGGGGTGCGGAAGAAGCTATGTACTTGGTGTTCTAAATTGTATGATGTAAATCAGCCAAAAGAAGACAAGCCAACCAAGATACCTAAGCCAATTCCGTCCCGCTCTCCCAAACGTCAAAAACAAGAAACAGAATATAATAAACGGGCTAGGGTCTTTAAAGAGAATAACCCATTATGTCAAATCGGTATACCCGGTGTATGTACGCATAAAACACATGACGTACATCACGAAGGCGGTAAAGAGAATGACCTACTCCTCAAAGAGGAATGGTGGAGAGCTGCTTGTAGACCCTGTCATGATTGGGTGACGGTTAATACGGAAGCTGCCATTGATTTAGGTTATTCACGTCAACGTACTACAAACTCAGATGATCATGGAAACTAAACAATGCAGCAAATGCAAAAAGGTCTTCCCTAGGAATAAAGAACATTTTCACCTAAGAAAGACATCTAATGATGGACTTAGAGGCCAATGCAAAAACTGTGAAAATAAAATTAAAAATCAATCTCGTAAAAAGTACTTCCTTGCTAACCCAAAAGCTTATGAAAAACATAAGCAAAACAGTAATGAAAGAACAAAAAAACGTTATAATCATTTACTTAAGAATAATCCCGAGTATAAAAAAAAACGAGCTGCTTATATGCAAAATTATCGCAATAATAATTTTGAATATGTTCAGAATTATTGGAAAGATTACTATGAGCGCAATAAAGAAAAAATAGATGCATATGGTAGAAAAAGAGATCAGATAAGAAGAACCAATATGACTGATTCATACATTAAGAAATTAATATATGAATCTATCAAAAGGACGGATGGTATTACAGATTTTCAATCTGATGATACACCTAAAGAATTAATTAGTCTAGCAAGAATGAATTTAAAACTTAAAAGAAATGTCAAAGAAAAAACAAGCAGTAAAAGCAAGTGATGTGCGTAAGAATTTAATTCACATTGGTTATAAGGCGCATAAAAAATATAAAGCTACTGATGATATTAATGTAGCCAAAACAGCAATTAAAGCATTCGATAGCGCAATCAGAACTGCGCGTACTCAAATAATGTATAAACGTTTAACCGGAACCCCTGGTAAAATAGAGTTCCTTGAAGAATAAAGTTATGAAAATAGTAACCCTTAAAGTTCAAATCAAAATAGATGAAGACAATCTTTCTCCATCTCAAAACGCAGAAGACATCCTATGTGATTTACTTGCTTGCGTTGAAACTCCCATAGAGGATGATAATGGTCCAATTAATCATCTGAAGAAATATGGATATGAAGTAATGATCATGGACAGATCTGATAAATAATTAATAACTCTAAAACTTAATAACATGGGATGTGATATTCATATTATAGCAGAAGTAAAAGAAAATGGTAAATGGAAAGTTAATATCGATAAAGTATTTAAAAATTCATACTTTGATCCAAAAAATGATTATGAACCATTTCAAAATGAATTTAGTGAAACTCCTCCGGGTAATCGTAATTATGATTGGTTTAGCCTTTTGGCTAATGTAAGAAATGGTTATGGTTTTGCTGGAGTAAAAACAGGTGAGGGATTTACACCTATAGCTTTTCCCAAAGGCGTTCCTAAAGACGCTACTCAAGAATGGAAAAAGAATGTAGAAGAATGGGATTGTGACATGCATTCTCATAGTTATCTATCACTTGAAGAATTTAAAAACTTTGATTGGACGCAAGTAACCATAAAAGCCGGTGTAATAAGTCTTGAACAATATAAGAAATTAAAAGATACAGCGGAAACACCCGATTCATGGTCTGGTGGTATTAGCGGAGGTAACATAGTTACTGTAGATAGTTTAACTGCAGATAAAATACTTAATGGCAAAATCAAAAAAATAACAAAAGAATCTAAGTACGGCAGACCAGAAGAAACAAGAGCTGTTGAAGATTGGAATATCTATGTAGATTATAGATGGCCTATTTTATACTCAGATTGGTTTGAAAATAACCTTAAAGCAGTTGTTCCAGCAATGGAAAAGCTGAAAGAAAAATACGAAGATGTCAGACTTGTGTTTGGCTTTGATAATTAATTAATACAACCTATCATGAAAGAAGAAACTAAAGATAAAGACGCAATCCAAACGGAAGCGCTTAATGCAATAGGTTCGCTTAAAAAATCAGGAACAGTTGTCTCAATGGGCGTTGGAAAATGCCTATTGGGATTAAAACATATGAATAAAAACTATAATGATTTTGTAAGCTATCTAATTGCAACACCCAAGAAGACTATCTATAAATCATGGACAGAAGATGCAGAAAAGTTCGGGTTTAGTAATTTACTAGATCATATGACATTCTCATCATATCGTTCATTAACTAAGTTAGATCCTAATAATTTTGATATAGTCTATTTAGATGAGTGTCATTCCTTAAAAATGTCACACAAAGAATGGTTGTTGGAATTTGAAGCAAAAGGTGGTACTATAGTGGGTCTTACGGGGACGTATCCTGTTTATAAAAATACTGAAAAAGGTAAGATGTGTAATTACTTCTGTCCCAAAGTATATGAGTACGTTACAGATGATGCTATAGATGATGGAATCCTCAATGATTATAAGATATTCGTGCACCAATTGTATTTAGATGGTGAACCAAACATATCTATTGAAAATAAGAAGGGGCCAAACTTTATGACATCTGAAATAAAGAACTATCAATATTGGGATACTCGCGTTTATAATGCCAACAGTCCTCAGCAACAACAAATAACACGAATTCAGAGAATGAAAGCGTTACAAGGTTTTGCTAGTAAAGAGCGTTATGCAGCAAAGCTATTGGCTAAGGTGACAAAGAAAACATTAATCTTCACTAATACACAAGACCAAGCTGATAGACTGTGTGATCATAGCTTTCACTCTAAAAACAAAAAGTCAGAAGATAATTTGAAAATGTTTAAGGATGGTTCTATTTTAAAACTAAGTGCTGTTGAACAGCTTAGTGAGGGTGTAACAATACCTAACTTAGAAACAGGTATCATTATGCACTCGTATGCTAATAATAAGAAAGCTGCACAAAAGATTGGTAGATTTCTTAGATTGAATCCTGATGCTGTAGCAACCATCCATATTTTATGCTATGTAAATAGTATTGATAAAGATTGGGTAACAAGTGCATTAGAGCAGTTTGATCAAAGTAAAATAGAATGGATTCATCCAATAATCTAAAAAATAAATTATGCAATATAGTCCTAAACTTAAAAAAGCAATGGAACAAATCAAGGCAATTCTTGATGAGCATGACATTGCTGGAGCAATTGTGCTTCATACACCGGGATACGGTGAACATTTGTTAAAAATAGATCCTAGTTATTCATGTGCATTTATAGATAATTCACCAGGAGTAAATGGGATAAGAGTAAGAGCTCGCCTCCAAGAAGATTTTGGAGGCGATGCTGCTAAGCGTAATAAAGCTCAAGAAGATACTGTAAATATGTTTGACATATTTTGCAATACCATCGGGCCACAAGCATTAGCATGTATTGAAACAATGAAGATGTTAGAAAAGCATTTTGAAATAACTCGAACCGGTAATGGCGGGACATCTCACAATGTACAAAATAATTAACTATGAGAAAACTCAGAGTAGGTGATATGTTTTGTGGAGCTGGTGGTACTTCGCATGGAATAGTTAATAGTGACTTCGCTGAAGTTGCTTGGGCTATTAATCATGATGAAAATGCCATCAAAGCTCACACAATCAATCATCCTAATACAAAACATTATGAGGAAGATATTGTGAGTATGGATATATCTAAGTTAACTGAAGTAGATTTATTATGGGCTAGCTTAGAGTGTACACATTTTTCTGGAGCAAAAGGAGGTCAAAGTCGTGATGCAGACAGTAGAATGCTAGCTAGACAGATGTACAGATACATTGAAAAAACAAATCCGTCATTCATAATTATAGAGAATGTAAAAGAGTTCCTTACATGGGGCCCTTTGATGGAGGTAAAGAGAAAGGGCAAGCTAGTCTCGGTTGCAGATCCTGACAAAAAAGGTATTCACTATAAGAACTGGGTTGATAACATTAAGGAAATGGGTTATGAATATGATTATGCTATTTTAAACTCAGCTGATTTTGGAGCACGTACTTCACGCAGTAGATACTTTGGTATCTTTGCTAAAGTAGGCCAAGATATTACATTTCCTAAACCAACTCATTCTAAAACAGGTAAAGATGGTAAACTTAAATGGTTACCATGTAAAGATTACATAAACTTATCTGATGAAGGCAATTCCATCTTTGGTAGAGCTTATAACAATAGTTTACCCAAGAATGTCAGAAAACCTCTTGTTAAGAATACTCAGAAAAGAATAGCTGCAGGTATTAAAAAATTCTGCATAGATGGTGATTTAATGTATGATCATAATTTCATCATGAAGTATTACGGTAATGGAGATAACAATAGTTCATTAAAAACACCGTTGCATACCATTACCACAAAAGACAGACATGTACTTGTTAGCATTGAGAAGGAACAGTTTGTAGCTGAACATTTTGGCACTAACCGTTCTGTTAATCAACCTATGCCTACAATAATGGCATACAAAGATCAAAAATACATGGTAACCTTGGAAAAAGCCTCTTTTACAACGCAAAATTATACTGCAAAAAGAGAAGGGAATGAAAGAGCTAGTTCATTAAAAGAACCACTTAAAACCATTCCAACAGCTAATATACATAGCTTAGTTACTATGGAAAAAATAGCATTCATACAACATCATTTTAACTCAGGCAATAATCCGGGTAGTAATGTTGCATCGGTGAATGATCCACTGTCAACTATAATGACGGTACCTAAAGGGAGTCTTGTTACATTAAATAAAAAGATGAATTATTTAATAGACATTAAGACTAGATTTTTAACTGCTGATGAATTAAAGCTGATACAGGGATTTGATCCAGCATATCAACTAATCGGTTCTCAGCAAATTCAAAAGAAAGCTATTGGTAACTCAGTAGTTCCGTTAATGGCTCAAAAATTAATTGAAGAGCTTTATTTACAAAACCATCAAAAATTGAATTAAGATGTATGAACATTTAAAAATAGGATCAATGGTCTATGCTGTACATAATAAGTACGTAAAGAAAGAAGCCAATGAAGGCGGAAAGATTCAAGTATGTAGAGTAAAAACCTTTCAAAACGTGGGAGGAAAAATAATGCCTGTATTAAGTGTAGTGGGTAATTCTAAAATGGAAGTAAACACTAAGCAAAATACGGTGTATGTAGAACTGTCAAAAGCAATTGACGCAATACGAAGCAAATGAAAAAAAACTTAACCATAGAGCTTATACGAGAGTCCGCTTTCTATAAGACACGTCCTAAGAAAATACAAGAACTAATAGAAAAAGTCCCACCAACACATGAGTATCAAATTACAGAAACCGGTCATGTATGTTCTATTTATAGCTATGCTGAAGATGGTACATTAACTGTTGTGCGGGAAGTTAACGAAATGGATAAGCTAACCGGTAAGATAGCTGATAACATTACGCATATTAATGTATTTGGCCTTAAACCCGAAGACTTAACTAAGTTAGATAATAAACCTATTGAAGTTGAAGAGGATGATATCAAGAAAGAAGAAATGAGAATCATTAAAATACAACGTTCATTAGCCAGTAACAAAGCTGAACAGTCAATGCTTATATATGATGAATTCAGAGAATTTGAATATGAAGGTCCTTTAACAGGAGATGTAGCTAGATTAATGGGTGATAAACCCAAAATATATGCTGAAGCAATGTTAGTTCCTGATAAAGATGAAGACGGTAATGAAACTGGTACTTTTAAATTTAGTGTTGCACATCTAACAGAAGATCAAGAATGGTAGGTCAAGTCAAAACAGAAGAACTAAATGTCAAAGAGCTAGAAGCAGGTTCAATTGCTGTACTCTTTGAAAAAAATAGAATGGAGATAATCACCATTAAACATATTGATCCGGCAGGAGATTGGGTAGTCATGGGCCAAGGCTTTGATGATTATACAGTTCCAATAAATGCTCAGTTATGTAGATTAGTTGTAATAGGAGATAGTGGTAGTTATCCCCTAAAGTATAATCAATGGTCAAATTCAATTCGTAGTAAAGAGGTAAACTCTGATGAATTCATTGAATTTGAATTAGTACCACAGAAGTTTAAAGAAGGTAAGCACATACGCGTATGTGATACCTGTACAGCACAGTTTTTGGCAGCAAGAAGTCAAACTGACTGCAAGAAATGCTGTACTGAAAACTGTACTGCTAAAATACTAATCAATAAAACAGTTAAACCAAGAAGACCACGGATATTAACATCTCAGCAGATAAAAGAAATTGCTTTAAATGCATACAAGCATGGCAAGGATGGACTAGATACTGCAGAGTTTATCAAATGGTTAGAAAATCAATTTTAATATGCCAGTAACTGCATTAAAGGTGTTTGATAATAACATCAAGGAAATAAAGTACATTCGGATAACTACCCAACCTGATGAAGTAAAGGGAGGTCTGATTGTAATAGTAGAGGATATGGATCCAACGTTTGAGTTCAAACAGGGTTCTGATGCCGGAGTAGATAAACGTGACTCAGAAGAAGAGTATCACAAAGAGCTGCGTATAATGGCAGCTGAGAAAGAACAATTAATAACCTCACATAGCACGAATCCAGAATGGAATCCAGAAGGCTATGTTAAAAACTTAGATGATGGGAGCAAATAATATACACGTAATCCAAAAAGGTGACAATATGATGCAAGCCTTTAGAACAGCAAAAGAAGAAGCCGCTGAAGAATACGGTCACCAACAAGGCTACAGTGGAGAAATAAACTCTTGTACATTCGGAGCTGATAAAACAGCAAAATACAAGGAGTTAGGTGAGGAAGCTTTTGAAGAATGGGCTTTAGATAATATGGACAAAGGTGAAGTGGCTGCATATGACAAAGGCGATGGATCTTATGGCTTTGTAGGATGGGCTCCATGCTAACGCTTACCGAGTATATAGCTCAATCAGACCCAATCCATAAACCAACAGTCCGTTTAAAAGAAGGTGAATACCAACTCGGAACTAGTATAACAATGCATAGAAATAGCGTAAGAGAGGAAACACGTACCCAATGTTGGGTACAAGGTTTTCCTTACGAGTATTGTCTAATACATGATACGCTCTATACCACAGACGGTGACGGTAATCCTAAGAAAATAAGTGTATTTAGAATTAAAAATTAAATCATGAGTGATACAAGCAAACATATATGGGAAGGCTGGACAGTTCAAGACTTTATTGATGAACTAGAAATATTCTTTCAGCACCAAACATTTAAAGATAAGCAGGAAGTACGTGACTGGTGTAAGGATAACCAACCTTACTATAAGAAACATATACCTGAAGTAGCTAATCACTTCATTAAAAAAGCTGGATTATGAGTGATAAAAATCAATGGTGGGGCTATAAGCACACCGAAGGTACTTACCAAGCAAAGAGATACTTTGAGCCACTTGATATTCAAGAGGCTAATGAAAGTCCTTTTTGTGAAATAGTAGTTGGTCCATTTATGGCAGCTAACAGGGATGAGGCTATTGCAACTGTAAAAACCCTAACTAATGATGTATCCAACTAATCGTATCATCAGTGCTTTTACTAATCCTGTAGATGATGCAGTAGTAGAAGCATATGCTATAGAAATGAAAGGGAATGACATAGATACTGGTCATAACGGTTTTCCACCTATTCTCGGATATGCATCTACCATAAATGAGGATGATATTGAGAATGAAGACCTTTTCTTTATGACCGGAGAACAAGTAACTGCAGAACACCTGAATCAGGAAGTTTGGTATGTTACAAACGGTCATCACAGAACATTAGCAGCAATCAAAGCTGAGTTAAATTACATTGAAACTGAAGTAGATTATAACTGTCTTACAACAGAAGCAGAACTATTAAATTATAAAAAAAATGAATACGGCAACGCATTTTAAAGCACATAAAAGACAAAGTCAAGATAAAGGTTTTGCAATAACTCTCTATAGGTTTATGGGATTATCCAAAGGTGGACAAACCGAATGCAACTGTTATCCAGAGTTATTAGCAAGAAATTCTATATGTCATTTTTGCAGCAGCGAAAAAGTAGGAAAAAGACCACAATATCTTGGTCCTATGGGTTGGTCATTCCACTCAATAGATAAAGATGAAGATATTATAAAGTTATTACATCCTATAGAAAAGTTAGAAGAAATGACTGGGGATAATTTAGAAACTAAAACATTCAGTGGGGATAATATCTACGCTGGTTAAAATTAATATTATGACAACAGAAGAAATATTACAAGCGTGTACCGTTGATGGTACCGTAGTTAAGTTACCGGACGGTCAATTAGATCGTAAAGCCTACATGGACATTAAAAAACACCTAGAAGGCATTGGAGGAAAATGGAAAGGAGGTAAAGTAGCGGGCTTTGTATTCCCGCATGACCCTAGTGAATTATTAGGCAGAGTAGCTGCAGGAGAAAAGGTAAACCTGAAGAAGGATTTCCAATTCTTTGCTACTCCTGATGAATTATGCGACCATTTAGTAGAGCTAGCTAAACTAGATCCTGAACATAATATACTAGAACCAAGTGCAGGACAAGGCGCTATTGTTGAAGCAATCAGAAGACAGATACCAAATATAATGGTAGATTGTTATGAATTAATGCCTCAAAATCAAAGCATCTTAATGGGTGTAGGTGGTGTTATATTTATGGGAGAAAACTTCCTAACAGATTGTGATGATAAGTTTGATCGTATTGTAGCTAACCCACCTTTTACTAAAGGGCAAGATATAGAACATCTGAGAAAGATGTATGATCTACTGGAGGATGAAGGTTTAGTAGCATGCATTACATCTTTATCTTGGATACACAGTTCTAATAAAAAGTCTACTGAGTTTCGTAACTGGTTATGCGATGATTTAGAAAATGGTACTGATGGTTTTGATTGGGATAGATTCTCAAGAATCGGGACAGATGCTCAGTTTTATAGAAAAAACGGTGACCGTGTTTATTTAGAAATGGTAGATGCAGGTACTTTTAAAGAAAGTGGCACCACAGTAAAGACAGCAATAGTTGTCATTGAAAAACCTAACCCTTTTGGATAATGAATGAATCAATAGAATTAGCTTTCAAACAAGGAAGCTCAGATAAGGTATACAAAGCAGAACTCAAAAAAGAGGGTGATGGTTTTGTAGTTAACTTTGCCTATGGTCGTAGAGGAAGTGCTATGGCAACAGGTACTAAAACAGATACGCCAATTGAGTATGACTTGGCTAAAAAGACTTATGACAAGCTCGTTAAGTCTAAAACATCTAAAGGTTATAATCCAGTTGGTGAACCAGCTGATACAATCAATGTAGTTGACAAATCAGATACAGGAATCAGACCTCAGCTCTTAAATGAAATAGATGAAAAAGATGTAGAGAAATACTTAAATGATGACCGTTATTGCATGCAAGAAAAGAATGACGGTAGAAGAAAGCTTCTTCATTATACAGGCTCAACAGTCCTGGGTATCAATAAAAAAGGATTAGAAGTCCCAGTAATCACACAAATGGTGAAGGATTGTCAGCAAATACGTGGTGCAGCGCTTATAGATGGTGAAGATATGGGAGATGTATTACGTGTGTTTGATATGCTTTCTTATCCTAACATGGCATACGAAGCAAGATTTGCAATATTGGAAGATATCATTCCCAATAATGTAAAGAGTTTGCAAGTTGTTGAAACAGCTTGGACAACAATGCAGAAAGGTGATTTATTCATGAGGTTGAAAATCAATAAAGCTGAAGGAGTTGTATTCAAATTAAAGGATGCACCATATTCCGCAGGAAGACCTGCTTCTGGAGGATCTCAATTTAAGTGTAAGTTTTATGAATCCGCATCTTGCATAGTTAGTTCAGTGAGTGATGTGAAGAGTTCAATAGGAATAGCTGTATTAAATGATATGATGCCCGGACCAGCAGATCAAACGGAAGAGGTGGGTAATGTAACAGTTTACCCTAATCAAACTAAGCCTAAAGTTGGTGACATAGTCGAGGTTAAGTATCTCTATTATTACCCAATGGGATCCCTTTACCAACCAGTCTTGTTGGGCATCCGAGATGATGTAAATAAAGATGAATGCTTATTAAGCAAATTGAAAACTAAACAAGGAACCGATGATGGAAGAAGTTGAAAGAACTGAGCTGGAGTATAGAGAAGGTACTTCAGATAAAGTATACATAGCCATCCTTTTTAAACAAGGAGATGGATACCGTGTTAAATTTAGCTACGGTAAACGCTGGAATGTAAATAATCACAGCCATGAGCCTGAAACAGAAGTTTCATACGGAGAAGCACATGCTATTT
>Ga0307379_10000752_pt1 | contig 52957 bp, 38 predicted proteins | sample UN2MG_FD_202237 | JGI IMG/M metagenome (GOLD analysis project Ga0307379, IMG submission 202237) | Soil microbial communities from Risofladan, Vaasa, Finland - UN-2 | ecosystem: Environmental > Terrestrial > Soil > Coastal area > Acid sulfate soil | place: Finland: Risofladan, Vaasa | collected... | reverse complement strand
CGTCCAAGAGCCGCGCGCGTTCCTTCTGGTCGGCCTGAACATATCGCTTCTGCATCTTACGGAGGTACTTCCTGCGTTCGTCTATGGTCATTTTATCTTCTATGGGCATGTTCACTCCTAGTAACGTTATCATTTGAGTGAATCATACCACTTCGGTAACATTTTACACGAGTGAATACGATATCTTGACATCCGGCCGTTTTCCCGTATACTACTAAGCCACAATGCGTGATGCGTGAACCGTAATGCGTGACCGGTCGTGTCCTACGCCTTACCATTTACGTCAAGGAGGTGACCATGTCCCCAAATCGCAGTTCGCCACCCCCCGTTCTCGAACTGCACGGCATCACGAAGGCCTTCCCCGGCGTCCTGGCGAACGATCACATCGACCTGACGCTGGAGGAGGGCGAGATCCACGCCCTCCTGGGCGAGAACGGCGCCGGCAAGACTACGCTCATGAACGTCCTCTACGGCCTGTACGCCCCCGACGAGGGAGAGATCACCGTCCGCGGCCGGCCGGTCGAGATCCACGATCCAAACGACGCCATCGGGCAGGGAATCGGTATGGTCCACCAGCACTTTATGCTGGTGCCGGTGCTGACCGTGACCGAGAACGTCATGCTGGGCGTCGAGTCGATCAAGAACGGCATCTTCCTGGACCGGCCCACCGCCGCCCGGCGCATCCGCCACATCTCGGAACAGTACGGCCTGGAAATTGACCCCGACGTCTACGTCCGGACGCTGCCCGTGGGGGTGCAGCAGCGGGTCGAGATCATCAAGCTGCTGTACCGCGAGGCGGACATCCTGATCTTGGACGAGCCGACGGCGGTCCTCACTCCCCAGGAGGTCGAGGATCTGTTCAAGGTGGTCCGCTCGCTGGTGGCGCAGGGCAAGTCGGTGATCTTTATCACCCACAAGTTGAAGGAGGTGATGGCCATCGCCGACCGGATCACCGTCCTGCGCAACGGGCGGGTGGTGGGCACGACGAGGCCGGCCCAGACGAGCGAGCAGGAGCTGGCCGCGATGATGGTCGGCCGGCAGGTGATCCTGCAGGTGGACAAAGGCCCTGCCCAACCCGGCGAGACGGTGCTGGACGTGGACGGGCTGGAGGTGCTGGACGACCGGGGCAACCTGGCGGTGCGCGGTGTCTCCTTCGAGGTGCGCGCGGGCGAGGTGCTGGGGGTGGCCGGCGTGCAGGGGAACGGGCAGACGGAACTGGTCCAGGCGCTGACCGGCCTGCGGTCAGTGGCGGCGGGCCAGGTGCACATCCTGGACGCCGACCTCACCAATGCGTCGTCCCGGCGGGTGCTGGAGCAGGGGGTGGCGCACGTGCCGGAGGACCGGCAGAGAGACGGGCTGGTGCTCAGCTTCCCCGTCGCCGACAACCTGGTCCTCAACACGTACTACCTGCCCCCGTTCGCCCACCTGGGCACGCTGAACCAGGAGGCCATATTGGCGACGGCGGAGCAGCGGGCGCGCGAGTTCGACGTGCGCACCCCCAGCACGCTGACGCCGGTCTCCAGCCTCTCCGGCGGCAACCAGCAGAAGGTGATCGTCGCCCGCGAGTTCTCCCGCCCGATCCGCCTGCTGATCGCCTCGCAGCCCACGCGCGGGCTGGACGTGGGCTCGATCGAGTACATCCACCGGCGCATCATCGAGAAGCGGGACGAGGGGGTTGCGGTCCTCCTGGTCTCGCCGGAGCTGGATGAGGTGATGAGCCTCTCGGACCGCATCGCGGTCATGTACGAAGGAAGGATCGTAGACATCCTGCCCGCCGAGCAGCCGACCAAGGAGGAACTGGGCCTGCTGATGTGCGGGTGGGAGGATGAGGAGGCTGCCGATGCAAGCATCGCCTGATGGACAACTCCCCTCCGCTTCGGGGGGGATGGGGGGGGTACGGGTGGGTCTGGTCACCGACCTGGGCCGGATCGACGACGGTACCTTCAACCAGTACGCCTACGAAGGATTGAAGCGGTGCATCGAGGAGCGGGGCATCCCGCTCGAGGTCATCCAGACCGAGTCCCTGACCGGTTCCGAGGCCAACATCCGCGAAATCATCGAGCGGGGATGCACCCTCGTCGTCACCGTGGGCTCGAGGCAGGGAACGGCAGTGGAGCGGCTGTCGATGCGCCACCCTGACGTCCACTTTATCGTCGTCGACTTTGAGCCGCTGCCCGAGAGCAAGAACGTCACCGGGCTGGTCTTTGCCGAGGACCAGGCCGGATTTCTGGCCGGCGCGCTGGCGGGGCTGGTCACCGAGCGCGGGACCGTCGGCTTCGTCGGGGGAATGGACGTGGCGCCGGTGCTCAAGTTCCAGCGCGGGTTCGAGCACGGCCTGGCCTTCACCAACCGGCGAGCGACCATGGTGCAAGAGTACACCGATTCCTTCACCGACGAACAGCTCGGCGAGCAGGCGGCCGGGGAGTTGATCCGCCAGGGGGCCGACGTGATCTTTGCCGCCGGGGGGTTGAGCGGGAGCGCGGCCATCCGGGCCGCGGCCGGGCAGGCGGTGTGGGTCATCGGGGTGGACCAGGACGAGTGGGTGACCACGTTCCAGGACGGGCAAGTGCCCGGTGCGGAGCGGCTGCTGACCAGCGCCGTCAAGCGGGTCGACCAGGCGGTCTACGCCGCTGTCACCAGGGCGGTGCAGGGAAAGCTGCAGAGCGGCGTGCTACGCTTCGACCTGAGGAACGAGGGCGTCGGGCTGGCCCCCTACCACGCAGCCGATACCGCCGTTCCCTCCGAGGTACGGGGCAAGATCCTGGAGGTGACCGACGACCTGCGCACCGGCCGCGTCCGCACGCGGGTGGGGCCACAGGGAGAACTGCTGGTCGAGGGATTGCTGCCGCGGCTGATGGCCTGGAACTGGCAGGCGGCGCTGATGCCGGTCCTGGCGATCGTTACCGCGCTGGTCGTCGGCGCGATCTTTATCGCCGCCTTCGATCCCAACGTTTGGGCCGCCTTCGGCGAAGGGATTGGAACAGGGCTGGGCGTGGCCTGGCAGGCCATCGTCCAGGCATATACCGCCCTGTTCCAGGGAGCCTTTGGCAGCCCTTCCCGCATCGTCGAGGGGTTCCGCATTTACTCGCAGACCGGGGATAGCACCCAGTTGACGCGAGCTATCCGCCCGCTCACCGAAGGTCTGCGCATCGCCACCCCCTACATCTTTGCCGGGCTGGCAGTCGCTTTCGGCTTCCGCGGCGGTCTGTTCAACATCGGCGCAGAGGGCCAGTATTTCATCGGCGGGCTGGCGTCGGTCTACGTGGGCTACAGCCTCACGGGGCTGCCCTGGTTCATCCACCTGCCGCTGGCGTTGGCCGCGGGGATGGCCGGCGGAGCGATCTGGGCGGCCATCGTCGGTTTCCTGAAGGCCAAGACAGGAGCGCACGAGGTGATCAACACGATCATGCTCAACTATGTCGCGTTCCAGTTGGCCGATTACCTCTTGCAGGTGGGCGGGCCGATGGCGCGTCCCGGCGACTCCCGGCCCATCAGCCCAGAGATCGAGCCCTCCGCCTACCTGCCCCAAGTCTTCCCTAACAACCCCTCCATCAGCCTCAACGCCGGCCTCATCCTGGCGCTGGTCACGGTCGCGGTGGTGTATTGGCTGCTGTTCAAGACGACGTTGGGCTTTGAGATCCGGGCCGTGGGAGCCAACCCCCGCGCGGCGCGGACCGCCGGGATCAGCGTGGCCCGGAGCTTTGTCGTGGCGATGGCGATCAGTGGGGCATTGGCCGGACTGGCCGGGTCCCACGACATTCTGGGCGTGCTCCACTACATGCCCAACGCCTTCGGTTCCGGCTACGGCTTCGATTCCATCGCGCTGGCGCTCCTGGGCAAGAGCCATCCGGTGGGCGTGCTGCTATCGGCGCTTTTGTTCGGCTACCTGCGGGCCGGTGCACAGCGCATGCAAGCGCCACCGGCCTTTGTGCCCATCGACATCATCTCGGTGCTACAGGCACTGATCATCATCTTTGTCGCCGCCCCGGAAGTCGTCCGCACCATCTACCGTCTGCGCGCTCCGAAGGAGGCGGGCGAGGCGGTCTTCACCCGGGGCTGGGGCAGTGTGTAGGCAAGGAGGTGGAATGTGAGCACAACAGTATGGGAACAAAGCGCCGCCCGAGGTGGGGTATCCGTCCGCCGGGCGCGTACCTTTGGGATCTTTTTTTTCGGCGTGGGCGTGTTGATCTTTCTGCTCTTTGCCCGCACGGCCGATCAGGGCCAGACGTCGACCTTTGTGCTCAACGCCGCGCGCTCTAGCGCGCTGCCGGTGCCTGACCTGCCGGTCCCCACGCTGACGGCGCTGTACGGGCTGGCACTGGTGTGCGTCTTTGCGGGGGCCTGGCAACTGGCACGGGGCTTCCGCAACGTCAACCTGGCGTTGGGCGGTGTGGCATTGCTGTTCGTGCTGGGCTTTCTCACCTGGGCGGCCCGCGACAATTCGCTCAACCTGACCGGCCTCCTGAGCAGCACGCTCCTGCGGGCGGTCCCCATCGCGCTGGCAGCGCTATCGGGGGTGCTGTGTGAGCGCTGTGCAGTCGTCAACATCGCCATCGAGGGCATGATGCTGGCGGGCGCGTTCTTCTCAGCGTTGCTGGGGAGCGTGGCGGCCAACGTGTGGGCGTGGCCAGCGTGGGCATCCATGCCCTTCGGCCTGATCAGCGGGATCATCGCGGGCGCTGTCCTGGGGCTGCTCCTGGCCGTCCTGGCCGTTCGCTTCAAGATTGACCAGATCATCGCCGGCACCGCGATCAACATGCTGGCGATGGGCCTCACCAGTTTCCTGAGTGCCCGTATCCTGGCCCAGTTCCAGAACCTCAACAACACGGGCATCCTTCCGCGCGCCCCGATCCCGTTGCTGGCCCGTATCCCGGTCATCGGTCCGATCCTTTTCGAGCAGAACGTGCTGATCTACATCCTGTTCATCCTGGCGGCGGTGATCCACGTGATGCTGTTCTACACCCGCTGGGGCTTGCGCACCCGGGCGGTGGGTGAACACCCGCGGGCGGCCGATACGCTCGGCGTCGACGTGTTCAAGAACCGGTACGTCAACGTGACGCTGGGTGGCATGGCCGCGGGGTTGGCCGGTGCGTTCCTGATCCTGGGCTCGGTCGGCCGCTTTGACGAGCTGATGACCGGTGGCAAGGGGTTCATCGGGCTGGCAGCGATGATCTTTGGCAAGTGGATGCCCTTCGGCGCCCTCGGCGCGGCGCTCATCTTTGGCTTCGCCGACTCGCTGCGGACCAAGCTGGCCATCCTGGAGGTACCCATCCCCTCCCAATTCCTGTTGATGGCCCCCTACCTGGTGACGATGATCGTGTTGGCTGGGGTGGTCGGAGAGGCGATCCCGCCGGCTGCGGATGGGCAGCCGTATGAGAAGCAGTAGGAGGCAGGAAGCAGGAGGCAGGAGGCAGGAAGCAAGAGATAGGAGGCAAGAGACGGGAGCAACGTTGAATTACGAGGAGTGGCTGGCAGGGGTGCCGGAGAGCATCAAGCAAGATCCTCTCTGGAGCTTTCAGGTTTACCCGAAAGCGCTTCTGCTCTCCGACCTGGCATGGGAGGATACCGACCGGATGATGAAGGACCCACGCGGCAGGGTGATCGCCAGGCAACTGGTTGATAGCGTGGGTTCGATTTGTGCCAACATCGAAGAAGGACACGGGCGCGGCTTTGGCAAAGAAAACGCCTACTTCCAGCGCGTCGCCCTGGGTTCGGCCCGCGAATCGCGCGGCTGGTATTACCGTGGCCGTCGCTTCCTGACCACCGAGGTCTTTAACCACCGTATCCAACTGCTCGACGATATCATCGCCGCCCTGGTTCTCTCGTCCGGCCAACAGCGCCAATACCGCAGGCGCTAGCCCTGCATCTTGCATCCTGCATCCTGTGCCTTATCAGACTTCCCACACACCTTCAGGAGAGAACCATGCGCACGTTGATCCACAACGTGACGGCCATCACACTGGACGAGGAGGATCGCATCCTCCAGGACGCCGAGATTGCGATCGAGGACAAGAGCGTCCTGGCGGTGGGCCAGGCCCCACCGGGTTTTGCCCCTGACGAGGTCATCGATGGCCGGGAGCACGTGGCGCTCCCGGCCTTCTTCAACGCCCACACTCACGCGGCGATGACACTGGAGCGGGGTTGGGCCGAGGACCTGGCCTTTGAGCGCTGGCTCAACGAAAAGATCTGGGTCGCCGAGTCGGCGCTGGAGGAGGAGGACGTCTATTGGGGCGCGGCCCTGGCCTGCTGTGAGATGATCCGCGCCGGGCTGGTCGGCTTCGGAGATCACTACTTCTGGCAGGACGAGACTGCCCGCGCCGTCGAGGAGAGCGGGATGAAGGCGCTCCTGGCCTGGTGTCACTTTGGCATCGGGACGGAGCACGAGCTGGGGCAAAAGACCTTTGAGGAGACGGTGGCTTTCGTAGAGCGGTGGAAGGGCGCGGCCGATGGACGCATCCGCACGACGATGGGTCCGCACTCCCTCTACATGGACCCGCCCGATGTCCTCCGACGTTTCGCGGAGGAGGCCCACCGCGTAGGGGTAGGCGCACACTTCCATCTGAGCGAGTCCCGCGAGCAGGTGGAGAACTCGATCGCCCACTATGGAGTGACGCCCGTTGCCCACGCGGCCTCGCTGGGGCTCCTGGATCTGCCAGAGCCTACGCTCGTGGCCCACTGTAACGTGGTGACGGAGGACGACCTGGCGCTGCTGGCGGAGAAAGGGGCGTGGGTGGCCCATACGCCCAAGACCTACCAGAAGCTGGCGATGGAGATGCCGCCGGTCGCCCGGATGCTGGCGCACGGCGTGAATCTCGCGTTGGGCACCGATGGCCCAGCCTCCAACAGTGATCTCAATATGCTGGAGGTCATGCGAATCACGGGGCTCGCTCAGAAAGACATGCAGAAGAACCCGGAGGCAATGCCGTGCACGCTTCTCCTCCGACTGGCAACCCAGGCCCCTGCCGCCGCCCTGGGCTTCACAGAGAGCGGGGTACTGGCGCCGGGCCGCCCGGCCGACCTGATCCTCGTCGACACAACGGCGGCACATTGGATTCCCAGGCACAACCTGGCTGCGGGCATCGTCTACACCGCCCACCCCGGCGACGTCGCCTACGTCTGGTGCGATGGTCAGCTCCTCTATCGCCGGGGAGAGTACCTGACGCTCGACGTGGAGCGCATCCGCTACGAAGCGGAGCACCGGGCCTTCCATATGGTGGGGAAGCCGATGGAATCGATGCGGGAGTACTGGCGCTAGCTCCGCGCGACGCCCGTCCACTGGATCCCCCGGCACGACCCGCTGGCAGGAATCGTCTACGCCGCCCACCCCGGCGACACGGTTTCTCCATCCCTTGCCTTGTGAATTTTAGAGAATATCTCATAGTTCCTTGACGCCCTGTGAACAAAAGTGTGCTACAATGGGGCTATCAAGGTATTTCTCTCCCGATGGATATTCCTCCGAACTGGGTAGAGGTGGAGCATGAGAAGGGAACATGAATGGGCGGGGGGATTGGTACTCCTACTCCTCCTGGCTGCCTGCAGCCGCCCTCTCACCCACGCCCACGAGCTCACCCCCGCCGCATTGCTGTCTCCTGATGTCCTTTCGCCAACACCGACTCGGACGATGGTACCCCCGCCTACGTCCACGCCGCCCCCGCCTGCGCCCACGCCGTCCCCGCCTGCCCCCACGTTGCCCCTCCTTCCCACCGTTGTCCCTCATCCAACATCAGTCCCCCCGTTGACTCTCCTCCCTACCGTCGTCTCCCAACCCGCGCCCGATCCCACGCCCTTTCCCGACGCACAGGAGATCGTGGATACCGTCCTGGGGATGGGGACGAGTGAGCACTGGGCCAACTATCTTGTCAGCGGCAGTTTCACCGCCCGCGGCGCCGACGAGCGGCTGGCACTCGTCGGCAACATCGGCGACCATCACGAAGTGCGCTGGGTGGTGGTCGGGCAGGCGGACGATGGGTGGCGGCTGCGCGGCACGTCCGAGCGCCTTGAGTCCGGCTTCGATACCTCGCTCTCCTCCTATCTTCCGCCCGACCTGCTCGACTTTGACGGCGACGGCCGACAGGAGGTGCTCAGCCACCGCTCCAGGACGCAAGCGGGCCAGCGGATCTCCACCGACGCCCTCTATCGCTGGGACGGCCACGCACTGGCCTCCGTCTGGAGAGCACCGACCGCCGTGGACAACACGATGCCGGGCAGCCAGGACGTGCCGCAGGCCCACCCGGCCGGCTACCGGGCGGAGTGGGAGTGGGTGCGGTCCGATGGTCAAGATCCGGGCCAAATCAGACTCCGCGAACGCGTCGTGTCCTTCCTGCCCGGCGAGGAGCGTGGGGAGCGAATCTTGCGCTGGGACGGGGAGGCTTTCCGGCCGTACGCACCCAACGGTCCAGATTCCACATTCGCCTACGTCGCCTCGGGCGACGTCTGGCTGTGGCAGAACCACACCACCCGTCCCCTGGGCGTGGAGAACGTCCGGGAAATCCAATGGTCCCCAGACGGCCGGCGCATCGCCTGGTGGGCCCAGTCGCCCGTCGAAGTTGCTGGCCGGGGCGCTATTCTGGGGGTCTACGACCTGACGACGGGGGCCCGGCGGGAGTTCTCCCTGGAGGGCGCTCCGTCGGCATTGCGCCCGGCCCCCGATGGTCGGCTGGCCTACGCTCTCCCGGACCAGACCCCTGTCCTCCTCGATCTCGAGACCGGACAGCAAGCGCCGCTCCCTGTTCCGTCCCTCGGCACCTGGTCGCCCGACGGGAAACGAATGGCCTACGAGCAGGATGGCGGCCTCTACGTCTACGACCTCTCGACGGGTCAGGAGCGGTCCCTGGTCGTGGCACCGGCGGAGGGAGGACCGGTGGCACTGGCGATCCTGCCAGACCTGGCCTGGTCGCCCCGGGGGGATTGGATCGCCTGCTATCTGTCGAACCGCGACTTCACCTGGGTGGGTTTGGTCGCGCCCGACCTGGGGGCGCCAGTGAGCGCTCTCGACCTCCTGGAGACCTTTGGCGGCCGGGAGGGGACGGCGCTCCAGGTCGCCTGGTCCCCTGACGGTGCCCACCTGGCGGCCCTGACCACGGCCCCACGCTCCGCCCAACAACTGCCGGACTTCCAACCTGGTCAGGCCGTCCTGCACCTGGCCGACGTGCCCTACAGGGGGAACGATCCCGTGGGTCGTCCCGAATGGCACGAGACCCTGCACCTAGAGACGGTGACCCGGACCGCCGGGCTGGCCTGGTCCCCGGACGGAGAGCGATTGATAGTCGTCGCCGGGACCGAGGTCTGGGAAGCGACCGCTACGGGCGAGACGACGCTCCGCCGTCGCTTCTCGTTCCCGGACCTTTGGTGGAAGACACTGGAATGGGCCCCGGACGAGAGCGGGGTCCTGGTGGGGCTGGAGTGCGGTTACGGCGGGCGTCTGTACTGGTTTCCGGCCGACGGCGCCGAGCCTGTGCTGCTTCTCGCCGACTCGCTCGGCAGCGCTCACTGCGCTCCCCGAACCCTGGGGGGGCGGGCAAGTACCGTGGACCGGCCCCCGGTGGCGCTGGTCGAGTACACGGGGTACAACACACCGCGCCTGCATTTCGTCGGCGGGGATGGCTCCGACGTCGTCGTGCGGGCGAAAAGGGCGAACCGCTGCACGCTGTTCCAGGTCGGCGGCCAACGGGTCTACTATGATACGACCTACGCCGACCGGAAGAGGGTCGTCGCCCTCCGCGTGCCCGATGCACCCGCCGGGTGCCACCCGCCACTGGTGAGCCCCGACGGCGGGCGGCTGGCCTGGCTTTGCGACGACAGGACGCCAGACTTGGGCGCACTGATCGACGGGACGGCAGAAATTCACTTTCGGTTGATCGTCACCGACGGGCAGGGGCGCGACCCCCGTGAGGTGTGGCACCACGTCGAGACCGGCCCCGACTACCGTGGCGTTCACCTCATGAACTGGCGGACGGACGGCGCGGTGGTCTACCTTTCACGGCCGAGGTACGGGTCAGCCTGGGCGTACTTTGAATACAACCCGGGTATCCTGGCCCTTGACGTGAACACCGGCCAGTTGACGCAGATCGGTGACCTGGACGGCATCCACGATGGCCTGGTGAGCCCCGACGGAGCGTGGCTCGTCCAGTCCAGGATCGCAGAGTGGCCGAACGAAGGGGTAACCGTCACCCTCCGCTCGCTGGTCGACGGGACGGAGCGAGATACCGGATGCGGAGAGAGCACCATGGTCGCCGGTGATTTCTCGTTCTCCCCGGATAGTACCTGGCTGGCCTGGCAGGAGTTGGCGACGGAGCAGGGCCGCCGAAAGCTCCTGATCCGTGCGCTGCGCCTGCCCGGAGGTGAGCCGCTCGCAGTGTACGAGGACGCACAGGACGCTGCACCCCGAATCGGCGGCTGGCTGAGGGGGGACGATCTGGTCCTGGTGTATCCGATGCGGCAGGACGGCACGGGCGGGGACAGCACCGTCGTCACCCTACCCGCCGCCGGGCCGGGTTCTCCTTTCTCTCGCTTCGCCTTCCTGGGCGTGTTGGACGAGGCCCCGTGACCGCGATCTGCGATCTCGAATCTGCAATCCCGAATCTGCAATCTCGAATCTGAAATCTGCTGCCTTGACAAACAGCCCCTTCGCGCTATAATGGCCCCGCTTGGCCCGCTAGCTCAATTTGGCAGAGCAGGGGACTCTTAATCCCTTGGTTGCAGGTTCGAGTCCTGCGCGGGTCACTTTGCCGATCAGATGCTCCACTGTTGCAGGTGGGGCTTTTCTTTAACATCGTCCTCCGAGCTCTCATCTGGTTCTTTTAACGGAATCGGCTTGCGTGCGTTCCATGTGAGGAGGCGCGGGCCACCGGGCCTTCCATGTGGGTTGGTGTTTCTCGGTTAGTGAAAGGAGGAATCACGATGCATATCCGTTCCATCCATCGGCATTCCACCGCGCTCAAGCTGGGCCTCGCGCTTTTGCTGGCCATAACGCTCGTCCTGGCGCTGATGGCGCTGGCGTCGGCGCATTCATCGGCTGCGGCTGCTACCGAACCGGCACTTGCGGCCACCTCGGACCTCTCGCACCCCACCTCCGCTGGACCCGGCGTCCTGATCGAGGCACAGGACGACGATACACAATTTCCCCCTCCCGCGCTGCATAGCTCGTACAAAATCGCCTCGCGTGGCTGGGTAGTCTCTGGCGACACGTTGACCTACACCATCCGGCTGCGCAACAGCAGCAGGGTCACGGCGACTGCGGACGTGACCGACCCGGTGCCAGTGGAGATGGACTATATCGCTGGTTCGGCGACGGGCGGAGGCGCCTACGATCCGGGCACGAGGACGCTGTCCTGGAACGACGTGACCGTCCTGGCGCGAGACAGCCAGTCGCTCTCCTTCGCCGTCACGGCGACGACGGTGACGGCCCCCGAGCTCGTGTGGAACAAGGCGACGATTTCCGCCACCGGTGAATCGTTCGAGCGATGGACCGCGGTCCTGTTGGTCCCAGGGGCACCAGCCAGGGACATCACCCCACCGGTGGTCCACAGCCTGACGATTGGCGATCGGGACGTGGTGACCGGTGTGACGGTCACGCTGCACATCTCGGCCACCGACAACGTCAGCGTCACCCGCATGGTCCTGCGGGAGTGGCAGTGGCGGATGCGGCCCGTTCCGCACTGGAGGACGGTGAAATCGAGCGGCTGGGTGCCATACCAGCCGGACTATCCGTGGACGCTGGGGGCGAAAAGTGGGACGCACTTTGTGGGCGTATGGGTCGCAGACGGCGCGCGCAACGTCTCCCGCCTGGACCATCAGGCCCTGGATTTCGCCAGCCTGCTGCTGCCCGGGGAGACCGTCTTCAAGGGCGGCATCATCCCCTACCAGGTCTACTACGAGACCGGCATGGATGTGACGGCTGTGCTCACGCCTACGGCCGGTGACGCCGACCTGTACGTGTGGTATCCACACCACTTTTCCTGGCCGGACGAGTACAGCACCCAGCCGGACCTGGCCACCGACGTGGTGAGCTTTACCACGCCCCTGACAGGCACCTACCTCTTCGTGGTGCACGGCTACACGGCAGCTACGTACGACTTTAGCATCACGCCGGAGGGTGGGCCAAGAGCGTGGGGAGCGACCCGTGCTCACAGCGGTATAACCAGCCACGCGAGCGCCAACGAGGTATCGCTCAACAAACCACCCATTCTGGACGTTGTGGCCTGCCTGTTCGAAAGCGGCCTCGACCCGTTGGACTCTCCTGCAGCGATTGGACCTTTCGAGGTATTCCTGCCTATGATCGCCAAGTAGTATAATACTGTAGCCTCATCGGGATGGCGGTTGTCTATCATGATGCCTGATCCAGCCGCTGCAGCATCTCCCAGGCGAACTCGTGGACGCGCCGCAGGCAGTCCGGCTCGATCTTGTCGACAGTGTCGGCCATCTGATGCCAGTGCCCTCCCCCGGGGTCCTGCCGGCGCAGCGCGTCTATCGTGAAGCCACGGAAGCCCCGCTTGAGGATGACGGCCGTGTCGGTATAGGCGAGGCCGGCGTGCTCGAAGGCGCGCAGCCCGGGCCGTTCGGCAGCGATCTGCCGGGCGACGGTCAGCAGATCCGGATCGACCGGGTACTTTTTCAGGAGGCCGTCGCTGACGAGGAACGCCGGGTCGCCAGCGCCGACGATGTCCAGCGCGATGAGGTACGCGTCGTGCAGTTCGTCGGCGTGGGCCTCGACCAGCGCCGCCGCGCCGTAGCACCCCAGCTCTTCGCAGCCATCGGCGACGAGCCATACCTCCGTGTACCGCAATGGTTCGCGCGCCAGCCGCTCCCCCAGCGCCAGGACGGACGCCGCGCCAGAACCGTTGTCGTTCGCGCCGGGGCCGAAAGGGGTCAGGTCGCCGTGGAGGCACATCCCCAGCCCAAAGAGCTGTATCGCAGCGGCCAGCCCGGCGACCCAGTGCAGCCACGTCCAGCCAGCGAGCGCGAGGAGCGCATAGGCCAACGCGCCTGCGACCATGCTGACAAACGTCCCGCCCACGAGGGCGACGAACAGCTTGTGCCAGGTGCTCGTGCTGTAAAAGATGGGCGTACGGTGTGTGTCCACGTGACCCAACAGGACGACGCGCTGCCGTCTCTCCTCGCCCGCCGGCACGACCCCGACGGCGTTCTGGCTGGGCCCGGTGGGGAGAACCCGGCGCATCCAGTTGTGGCAAAAGTCCAACTCCGCGAACATGCCCCACGCGCCGAGCGCATTGAGCACGGCCGCCAGCGTCACCGCGATCGGGTGACGGCTGACGGCGTAAAGGAGAGCCCCCACCAAAGCCGCCCCGAAGGCCAGCACAAACGGGCGATAGGTGGACCGGCCGGACCGGAAGGTCTCCAGCCGGGCGTCGATTCCCAGGCGTTGGAACACGTCGCGGGCGTACTCCGCCGCCTGGCGCTCCCCTGGCGTGGTGGAGCCCCGGGGGCCGATGGTCTCGGCGAGATGGCGGATGTGCTCCAGGGCTGCTCGTGCGTAACGCTGCGCGTCTCCCATGGCGACCTCCTTGAAGGCTGAAAACGCGACTACGTCTCAAACGATAGGCCCGACGCACAGCCACCGGCCCCATCCGCCAACTGCGCCAGGTCCTCGACGGCGTCCGCCAGTTCATCTACAATCGGGTGGTCCCGCAGCCGCTCCCGGGCCACCTGGACGATGCGACGGTAGTAGTCGAGTTGTAGATCCGGCCCACGGTTGAACCGTCGCCAGGCCCTTGGCCCATCCCGCTGCACATCCCGTGCGATGCAGCGGGCATTGTGCAACGTGTCGGCCGCCTTGACCGCCGCAACCTCCAGGCTCGCCCCCCGCATGTGCGCCAGCGCCTCCCGCTTGCGCACCTCCCAGGGACGTCTTGCGCCCTGGGCGTCCGTCTTGCGCTCCGACAGCGCAGCCACGAACTCTGCCACCCGGGACCCAAACCGGTCCTCGATCTCGGAAAGGGGGACGCCCTGGTCTTCGACGACGTCGTGGAGCAGGCCGGCGATGACCACGTCGGCGGGGAAGCCGTGACGCAGCAGGATGACCGACACGTGAAAGGGGTGGGTGATGTAGGGGAGATCGCATCCTTTGCGATCCTGGTGCCGGTGAGCCATCGCCGCCATCCGCAGCGCCTGCTCGTACCGCTCGGAATATCCCCGCTCAGTTGCCACGTCAGCCTCCTTGTCCTTCGGGATTCCCGAATGGTTCGATCTGTCAAGCCTCGTTCAACGTGTGTACTGCCGTTTCGTCCCCAAACTGCGTATGATAGAGCCGGGCGTACACCCCGTCCTGCGCCAGCAACGCGGCGTGGGTGCCCTGCTCCACCAACCGGCCGCCCTCGATCACCAGGATCAGGTCGGCCGACAGGATGGTGCTCAGGCGGTGGGCGATGACCAGGCTGGTGCGCCCCTGCATCACCCGCTCCAACGCCTGTTGGATCAGCGCCTCGCTCTCCGAGTCCAGGTGGCTGGTCGCCTCGTCCAGGATGAGCACGCGGGGATCCTTGAGGATGACACGGGCGATGGCGAGCCGCTGTTTCTCGCCACCCGAGAGCCGGTAGCCCCGCTCGCCGACGACGGTGTCGTACCCCTCGGGCAGGCCGGCGATGAACTCGTGAATGTTGGCGGCGCGACAGGCTGCCTCCAGCTCGGCCTGGGTCGCGCCGGGCCTGGCGTAGAGCAGGTTGGCGCGGACCGTGTCGTGGAACAGATACGTCTCCTGGGTGACCATGCCGACGATTCCCGCCAGCGAAGCCAGCTTCATGTCGCGGAGGTCATAGCCGTCGAGCGTGATGCGCCCCTCGGTGGGGTCATACAGCCGGAGGACCAGGTACGTGATCGTGGTCTTGCCCGCGCCGCTGGGACCGACCAGCGCCACCAGTTGGCCGGCCTGGATCTCAAAGCTCGCGTCCTGTAGCGCCCAGCGGGGTTCCTCCCCACCGTTCGAGGGCGCATCGGGAGAGACCTCCGGCGCGGCCTTTGTTCCATCGCTGTGCCTGGGCGGTGGGGGAGCGGCGTAGGGCCCCCAGCCGAAGCGAGGTACGTCCTCGAGCCCCATGGCGGCCGCGCCGCCCTCACCAGTGTCCCCGAGGTAGCTGAACCACACGTCCTCAAAACGCACGTGCCCCTGCGGCCGCGCCAATGAGACCGCGCCGGGCCGGTCATCGATCTCCGCGGGCAGATCGAGCACCTCAAAGACGCGCTCAAAGCTGACCATGCTGGTGGCAAACTCGACCCGGGCGTTGGTGAGGGCGGACAACGGCCGGTACAATTGGCCCAGATAGGTGCCAAAGGCGATGATCGTGCCGACGGTGAAGGCGCCGCGCAACACCAGGTGCCCGCCGATCCAGAAGACGAGCGCCGTCCCCAGCGCCCCGGCCAGGCTGAGCCCCATGAAGAACCAGCGCCCGATCGTCGCCTGGCGCACCCCGATGTCGCGCACCCGGCCGGACCCTTCGGCAAACCGTTCCATCTCGTCAGCCTCGCGGCCAAAGATCTTGACGAGCAGCGCGCCGCTGACGTTGAGCGTCTCGTGCATCTGGGCGTTCATCTCGGCGTTGTGGGCCATCTGCTGGCGGGCGACGCGCCGCAGGATGCGCCCCACCCTGCGCGACGGCAGGAGGAACAGGGGCAGGATCGTCACGCCCAGCAGCGTCAACCGCCATTCGAGCGAGAACATGATGACGAGCGTGCTGACCAGTGAGATCAGGTTGGTGACGATGTTGACCACCGTCCCGGTCACCGCCCGCTGCGCGCCGATCACGTCGTTGTTGAGCCGCGACATCATCTCGCCGGTCTTGGTGTGGGTGAAAAAGCGCATGCTCATGCGCTGCGTGTGGGCGTAGAGCGCGCAGCGCAGATCGCAGATGATGCCCTCGCCGATACTGGCGCTCAGATAGCGCTGCGCCACGCCGATGAGGCCGGTCAGGATGGGGATGCCGATGACGCCGAGCGCGAGCAGATTGAGCCGCGCTGCGTCTCGGTTGGGCAGCGCGTTGTCCAGCAGGTCGCGGTAGAGCAGCGGGGGCACCAGGTTGAGCAGCGAGGCCACGACGATCAGCGCGATCATCAGACCCGCCGGCCACTCGTAAGGCAGGGCGTAGCTCGCCACCCGCCGCAGCAGTGCCCGGCTGACGTGCGGGCGATCGCGTTCCTCGTCATAGCGGACGAAGGCGTGCCAGCCTCCACGGTGAAAACCCATCTATCGTTCCTCCCGAATGTGTAGCTGCATTATACACGGTGTGGGGGTAAAATGGTACTCGCGTGAGGCGTGAAACGTGAAACGTGAAACGTGAGGCGTGAGGCGTGCGTCCCCGGGGTATGTTGCGGGGGCGGGTCAGGTTTCGGCAAGGTGCACCCAGGGCAGGACACTTCCTACCGCCTGGAGCAACCGCCGGTCGGCAGTCCAGAACTCGGCCCCCAGCCGCTCCGCCAGCGCCAGGTAGTGGGCGTCGTAGGCAGCCGGCAGAGAGAAACGGTCGGCCAGGTCCAGGGCCTGCCGGTGCAACTCGGCCTCGCCGTGCAATTGGAGGGGCAAAGCCAGTGCGGCTTTCAGCGCCAGCCGCACAGCCGACGTGCTCATCAGGCCGTGCCTCTGGTAGCGGTTAAGCACGTTGGTTACCTCGTAGTAAAGCAGCGTGGGAGCGGCCAGTTGCCGCCTCTCGGCATCCCACCGCTCCCACAGCCGCTGGACAGAGACGTCCTTGGGATCAGCTACCAGGCGAATGACCAGATTGGCGTCAACGCACAGCCAGGAGTTGCGCATCCCGTTCCTCCCTCATCTGTTGGATCATCTCCTCCGGCGGTGGCAGTGGACGCTCGCCCAACTCGGCTCGAATCTGTTCCCGGGCCTGGTGGACCAGTTCCCGCCAGTCCTCGCGCTCCTGTCGTCCTGCCAGCAAGCGCTCGTAGGTATCCACAGACAGCACGACGACGTGAGGCTGTCCCTGACGCTCGACGACGACAGGCTCCTGGCTCTCGACCACCCATCGCATCAACTCCCCGAAGCGGATGCGGGCCTCGGTCGCGTTCACCCTCCGTTCCATGTCTCACCTCTTTCCATTAATCAATTCATTGATTAACACCATTCTAACCTCTGTCGGTGGAAAAGTCAAGTGTGCCGTTCGAGGCGGTATAGCGCATTGCGAGCGGACTTGCGGGTATAATCGCGCTCGTTTTCGTCGTCGGCGATCTGGTGTAGCGTGGATCGAGCACGTGGGTCCCCGATTCTCCCCAGCGCTTTGACCGCATACTGGCGTACCTGGGGCTTTTGCTCCTGTGCTAACAAGGCCAGGAGGGGCGTAACCGCGCGGGCATCACCGATTTTACCCAACGCGGACGCCGCCAGGCGACGGACGTTCCCGCTGGGATCCTGCAGCGCAGCGATCAGCTCAGGCACGGCCGATGGGACACCCAGTTCGCCCAACTGATAGACACGCTGCGCCCGATCGCGGGCAGGTAGTTCAGGAGCAAATTCGTTCGGCTGCGCGACGATGACTTTGCGATGTTCATCGGTCAGGCAATTGTCGCAGCAGCGATTCGCCTCAGCCGGCCCCTGATCGCCAAAATGGTCGAGCAAGATGCGACGGCGGCAGGTATCACTCTCGGCGTAGGCGATCACCTGTGCCAGTTGCGCCTGGCGATGGCGGCGGTATCGCTCAGCGTCAGCGAAAGCAGTTTCAACGGTGGGCTCGTCCCATTCACCTCGCCGCAGGAGCATGCGCCTGCCCTTGTCGCCCAGCCGCTCCAGCGCACCGGCCACCTCGAGCTGGGCCAGACACGCCTTGACCTTCGCCGGGGGAAGGCCGCTGCCAGAGGAAAGGTCAGCGATCGTCGCCCACACAGGCCCTCCACCAGCGGGCAGTCTGTCATAAAGCGCCCTCAGTTGAGCCTGCGTGGACGTGGAGGTCGTGATAAACCACTCGTGCAAGGCCCGATCCCGTGGGGCATAGAGCAGTACAGCCTGGGCTGGTCGTCCATCCCGACCTGCCCGTCCTGCCTCCTGGTAATACGCTTCCGGCGTGCCGGGCATAGTGTGATGCACGACCAGACGCACGTCAGGACGATCAATCCCCATGCCGAACGCGTTCGTGGCCACGATCACCGGCTGGCGGCCTTCGACAAATGCCTCCTGAAGGCGGTTGCGCTCGTCCGCGTCCAATCCGGCGTGATAGTGGGCCGCCTCCAAGTGGACCACGTCACGGAGGAACGCGGCAACTTCCTCGGCCTCACGCCGGGTCCCCACGTAGACAATGGCCGCACCCTCCGTCCAATTCCTGAGCAGGTCGCGCAGAGCACTCCGTTTCGCCACGGGATCGGGCGTGTGGCGCACAGCAAAAAACAGATTGGGACGATTGAAACCGGTGACAATGCGGTACACCGGCGTCAAACGCAACGCACGCACGATGTCGTCTTGCACGAGTGGCGTGGCCGTGGCGGTGAGGGCGACCGTCACCGGATCCCCGATCATGGGTCTGGCCTCAGCAATGTGCCGGTAATCGGGCCGGAAATCGTGCCCCCACTGAGAGATGCAGTGCGCCTCATCGACGGCCAGCAATCCAACCTCGACCTGTTGCAGGATCTCCTGGAACCGAACGCTGCGCAACCGTTCTGGGGCCACGTAGACCAACCGGAAATCACCCACGGCCACAGCCTGCAAGCGACGGCTCTGTTCGCGTGCGGACAGCGTGCTGTTGATGTACGTGGCGGGGATGCCACGGCCGGTCAGGCTATCGACCTGGTCTTGCATCAGGGCGATCAGGGGCGAGATCACCAATGTCACGCCGGGGCGATAGAAGGACGCTAACTGGTAAATGAGCGACTTGCCCGCGCCCGTCGGCATAACGACGAGCGTGTGCCGGCCCGCCAGCAGGTTTCGGATGGCCTCGGCCTGGCCAGGCCGGAACGCCGAACACCCAAAGCGGGTGTTCAAGGTGACGGTGATGACCGCGCTCGTGGTCTGGTTGTCAGGAGATGCTTCTTGTCTCTGTATCCCCTGGTCATACTTGGCGTGAAACGCAAGGTGCTGTGCCAACTGATCGTCAGGAATTTGCTCGTGGCAAACGGGACAGACGCTGCTTCGATGTGCCATCTTTACACTCCGATAGGTGCGTTGCACCTCCCGCCGTATGAGACGTCCCCGAGACGGACGCGGGGAGCGTTTTTCGATGGGTACTCTTGCGGGTCTACGTCAGCAGGAACGATTGGACGTAGCCCCAGATGAACGGTAACTGGTCGTTCAGACGATGGTCCGAATCCACCTCGATCAACTGAACCTGATCTGGGAAGTTGGCAGCGTACTGGCGGCTGTCGCCTATCGGCACGGTATCGTCGTGTACGCCGTGGATGATGGTCATCGGAGCTGGAGGGGGAACCGGCTGGAGGTAGTGCAGCCCATCCACCTGCAGGTCATACCGCAGGGGAATCTCTCTCTCGAAGGCATAGTGAAAGACCGGCACGGCGCCGAGTTTCTCCCACTGTGCCAGTTCCTCCCCGGTGAGTCCGCCGGACAGCCAGGACAGAGCCGGGGCCAGGAGAAGCATCTTGTCGACGCCGCCGAATCGGTGCGCATAGTTGAGGCCGACCAACGCGCCCATCGAACTGCCGATGATGCGGACGGATCCCAGGCGATGGTCAAGCACGTACTGCCTGACCCGGTTGATCAAGCCGGTCACGGTCATGTACTCGAAATCCTTCGGCGTGGGGTTTAAGTCGAGGGCACGGAACTCGACCTGGGGCAGCGCCTTGAACCTCGGGCCGAGGTACTGCGCTTTCGTGGACTGCGCAGAGGATGCGAACCCGTGCAGGAGCAGGACGGTCTTGTGTTCCATCGGCGTTTCTCCGTCGGGAAGACCAAGACCTGACAGGTTTCAGCAGGGATAACCAAACCTGTCAGGTCTCGCTGCTAGACGTCGCAGGGGGTCAACGTGAACACAGGCGGCAGGTAATGCGTCCCCCAATCCGCCAGGCCGGCCTCCGGATATTCCAGCTCCACCCAGGACAGCGTCTCCCCATCATCCGCCACCGTGAGCAACGCCGTCCCCTCGTCGTCGTATTCTGGAATGACCAGCTTGACCTCGACCTCAGCCGCGCCCACGGTCCCCTGGATGGAGCCCTCCCGGATCCGGCACGCGCTGGGCACATCCTCCACGACGCAGAGCTTGATCAAGAGGAACGTGCCCTCCAGGTCGGCCCCCCGCTGTTCCAACTCCATCTCGAACTGGACATCCTCCGTCTCAAACTGCCAACACCCGCCAAACAGATCCGGGACGTACCCCGAGCCGTCCCCCAGGATCGGGGTGGGTGTGCTCGCAGGTGCGGACGCGGGGGCAGGCGCGGGCGGTTGGCTGGGAGCCGTGGTGGGAGTCGAGGCCGGCGCAGGCGTGAAAGAAGGTTCGGGGGTCGCAGGTGGGGCAGTTGCGGGGGTGGGTGGACTGGCCGGAGCCGCACACGCCGGCAGGGTGAGGCAAAGTATGACAACGCTCAGCCACGTGTTCCGTCTCTTTGTGTTCATATTTTCGACCAGACCCTAACCCGACCAAGCCGGAACCGAACAGGATTCAACGCCAAGACGCTGAGGCGCAAAGAACGACAAACCTCTGCGACTTGGCGGCTTTGCGTGAAAATCCTTGCTCAATGTGCAGGGATTTCGGTGCCCAGGTACTAGGATCTCACGCAAAGACGCAAAGACGCAAAGAAAAAATCCTCTGCGACTTGGCGGCTTTGCGTGAAAATCCTTGATGCTGGTCTCGCTCTCACCGGAGACCCTTAGGGTCTCCCCCGACTCGGGAGCGCAGTTGTCCACAGCCGGCGGCGATCGCCCCGCCGCGGCGCTGGCGCATTGTGTGGGGCACGCGCGCGCGATCCAGCACCGCCGTGAAGGCCTCGATCGCCTCCAGCGAGGAAGGCCGCCCGGCGTACCCCGCGGTCGAATTCAGCCGGATCAGGTTAACGTGCGCCGGTACCCCCGCGAGGCGCGCCACCAGCGCCTCCGCCTGCTCGCGCGTGTCGTTGAACCCATCGATCATGACCCACTCGAGCATGACGCGGCGCCCCGTCCGGGCGGTGTACTCTCCCAGCGCCGCGAACAGTTCGTCCAGCGGATAGCGCCGGTTGACCGGCACCAACTGGCTGCGCAGCGCGTCCGTCGCGGCGTGGAGCGAGATCGCCAGGTTGATCCCCAACCCCTCGTCGATCAACTGCCGGACCCCCAGCACGATCCCCACCGTGCTGAGCGTGACCCGCCTCGGGGGGAAACCCATCGCGCGGCGATCGATCAACCACCTCACGGCCACCAGCGTGTGCTCATAGTTCAACAGTGGCTCACCCATCCCCATCAGGACGACGTTCGAGAGTCGCCTGTGCTCCGCCGCCAGCTCGCGCTGGAGATGCAACACCTGCGCGACGATCTCCCCACTGGTGAGCTGGCGCACGAACCCCATCTGCCCGGTGGCGCAGAACCGGCACCCGCAGGCGCAGCCGACCTGCGTGGAGATACACGCGCTGCGCCGCTCGCGGTAGCGCAGCAACACCACCTCGATCTGTTGCCCGTCCTCCAGTTGCAGGAGGTCCTTGCGCGTCTCGCCGTCCGGCGCTTCCTGCCGGGCCAGCACGCGCGGCACGTAGAGCGTCGTCTCCGCCGCCAGCAGCGCCTCGGGCGCCGGGAGGTCCAGATCGGTCAGTCCAGCAGGGGGGTGGGACTGGTCCATCTCACTCCAGCAGCGCCGCGATGCCCTCCAGCGCGTCTTCGCAGGACACAAACTGTGGCAGAAGAGCCCTCAAGTCCCGCTCCCAATCGTCGCGGACACACTCCAGCGCCTCCCTGAGCACGCCCGGCTCCCAACGTATCCCGTAGCGGGCCAGTTCGCGCTCGATCAGCGCCGGGTCAGGCCGTACGCCCCGGTGGCACAGCAGCCAGATGTCGTACAGGTCCCGCGGCCTGCCCCGCACGAGCATGGCCCGCACCTTGTCCGCCAGCAGACGCTCGAGCGTCAGCACCGTCACGGCGAAGGGGCGCACGTCGTCGTACTCTGGGTAGACCAGCTCCCGGCAAGATTCCACCGCCTCCGGCCGCCGGTTGACGTCCACCCGCACGACCCCCTCGCTGCAGTCCCGCCCGTCGTAGAGCGGGCCACGGAAACCGACGTCGAACGTGTACCCCGCGTCAGAGGCCGAGGGCCTGCGCACCTCGGCGACGACGCCGACATCCTCCAGTCCGGCGACGACCGTCCCCCAGAGAGCCTTCAGCGCAGCGGCGTCTTCGGGGCCGTCGAAATCCAGCCCCTCCGCGTACCGCTGGCCGCCGTAGACCAGCCGCAGCGCCATGCCGCCCTTGAGGGCCAGTTCCTGGGTGCGGGCGTAGAGCAACCCCAGCATCAGGTGCTGCACATAGTCCCGCTCCTGTACCTGCATCCCGACGCCGTTCCGCCGGGCGACGCATTGGATTTGGGCTTGGGTCAACATCCTGGCACCTCACCACGATGATTCTGATGGGTTCGTATCTGTACACCCATTCTACCCTGACAGGGTGTCAGGCACAAATGATGATCGACTGCTGATGAACCGTTTCTGCTCACACGACGAACTGGCTGACAAAGGTGAGGTACCCCTGCCGGCCGCCTGTCCGGGTCCAACGGTTGATCGACTTCCGGACGCGCTTCAGGCAGGCCACGATCTCATCCAGGCTGATAGACTCCACGGGAATGTCCACCGGCTCCCCCTCATCCCGGAACGGCGTCGCACGCCCCAGCCGCCATTCGCACATCATTTTGACCGATCCATAGACTTCCTGTGCCAGCGGTACCAGAGACGGCGGTGCGACCTGGCGGCCCTTTGCCTCAGCGTTGTACACGCGGACCAGGGCCTCAACGGCGGCCAAGACCTCCCAATCGGTCATCTCGGGATGGCTGTGATACACCTGGACGACCCCAAACTCGATGTTCTGCAGGATATCCTCGTATCGCTTCTCGAACCTGCCTCCATCGCGCGCTGGAGGGGTACGCTGGCGAGCCACAGCCTTGGATGGATCAGTCATCCTACGGGGCGCCGCTTCATCAGAGATATTGGTGAACTCCACCAGCGGGATCGGGTTGTCGTCTTCCCCCAGCGGCACGTCGCGCTTCTCCTCGGGGACCGCATCCAGGTCTACGATGCCCAGCACGGCGAACTCGGTGCCAACGTCCCATTCAGGCTTGCCGTGCAGCAGGTACTCGCTCACCTCCTCCGGGTTGATGACCACGGTGGGGCAGCGGGCGCAGAACCAGCCCATGTCGTTGCCGACGAAAAAGCTACTGGTGCTCTTTCTCCCGCGCCGGGTGGTGATCAGGTAGGTGGCGGGATGTGACTGCAGAGGACCGCCGCACCGGGGACAGGGGCCGGGGTCTCCCTCGAACTCCCGATAGACGCACTTGCGCGGTATGGTTACATCGATCACATCCGGTCCTCGCTGAGACTATCCGTACGACTCAAAGAACCTGTCGGTGCCCAGCCTGGGGATCCAATCACGGGCCAACTGATCGACCGGCCCCCACTGGTGCACGTCCAGCCAGCCGTCGACGCTGCTGCGGTAGCACATGCGCTCGACGCGGAAGGTGCGCTCCGCGGCGTCGATCAGGATGAAGCGCAGGACCGGCGTGAACTGGGCGCTGCGGTCCATGACCGCACGCAATCGGTCGACCATGCGGCGCATTTCCAGGCCCAGCCCGGGGAGGCCAGCAACCAACTCGTCCGCATCCGGGCCCACCCGCTCGTAGACCTCGATCCGGTCGCGCTTGTCAGCGACACGATAGTCGCGCGCCTTTGGGTGCCGGCCCACCGCCGCCTCGACCGCCGCGAGTTCCTCGGGCAGAATCTGTGACGGCCGGGGCTTGACGAGCGAGACGACGCCGTTGACGCTCTCGCTGATCCGCCACCCTTCCGGGATCTCCTCGACGGGTTCGCCCCTCGGCTCACGGGCGAAGACGTAGCGTGGTTTGCCGGTCTTGGTGGCGGTCCGGCACAGGTGGTACGTCGTCCCCTTACGGTTCGTGTATGTGATAGGCATGTGTCCGCTCCTTATCGATCTCCCTCCACGACCGCGACCTCGTCCTCCGTCAGCCCGTACAACCGGTACACGATCAGGTCGATCAACTGGTCGGTGGCGGCCAGGCGGGCCTTGAGCGGCCGGAGTTTGCCCAGGCTGGCCTCGTACTCCCGCGCCAGCCGCTCCTGGAAGGCGCGCGCGGCCGGGTCCACCTCGATCCGGCGGCGGTTCTGGCGCAGGATGGCAAGCAGGTCCTCCAGCGCCAGGTGCGGCTCCCCCTTCTGGTAGTCGCCCAGGTAGTTGCGGAGGTGGGTCCTGCGGGTCAGGCCGTCGATGGGCGCGCCGATCTCCCGCTCCAGCCAGGCCAGGAAGCCCCTGACCTCGGCCTGCTTCTCCCTGTTCATCGCGATCATCCGTTCGGCCAGGTGGGCCAGGAGATCGTGGACGGCGTCCGATTGCTCGACCGGTCCTCCCTCGGGCAGTTGCCGATCCGCGTTGAGCGGGCCGGCGTTGTGCTGGCGGACGAGCGCGGGGTCGGGGGTGTGGGTGGGGGAGAGGCGCTCGTCGAGCCAGCGGCCGAGTCTTGAATCGCTGAAGGCACTGAAAGACGCTGACGACGCTGATACGATCCCCTCAGCGTGCCCAGCGACGAACTCTGCGGCATCAGCGGTTCCCACCTCCACCAGCCGTGCCCGCTCGCCGGATGGGGTGATGAAGGCGATACGGCGGACAGGGAATCGTTCCATATACTGACCAAAAAACCGCAGCCAGGCGCGGCGCTTGGCGTCTTCCAGAGCTGCGCAATGGGTCCTGAAGAAAAGATAGGACAAGGAGGAGTTCAGTACCGGGAGCAGGTACAAATCCTGACGTGGAATGAAATACGTGGTGTTGGTCGAGAAGAATCCCGAGTCATCGTACGTGAACCGGCAACTCGCAGCGATATCGGGGTAAATGATTTTAGGCCTCTCGAAATCTTCATAGTACGTGCAGGGGCGGAGTTCGTACCACTGATCGCCCTTGTCCCAACGCCGCTCCAGTTGGTCGCGGAACTGACTCAGATGCCGTGCAACGGCAGGGTACCGGATTAGGTCTACGCCGATGTAAGTCCAGATCAGATACTGCCTTGCAAAGTTGAGGCCGTATCGGTCCACATCACTGCCGACGACCACTGGCTTGATGATCTCAGCGCTCTTGGGGTCTTCCTTGACTAGTTGCTCTCGTGTTTGGGCGTCAATGACAAACGCTTCATTGTAACCTGTCTTGATCCCGAAGCGAATCTCTCCGCCCACATATTCGCCTAAAGGCTTGCTGCCCTGTTCCATCCTCTCCAGGATGGTGATTTCAGCGACACTTGCCAGTGACCAGCTATCTCCCTCGAACGCACCGGCAGGTAGCGTCTTCGCTACATCAGCTACCTCCTCGTCCAATGAGGTGAAGGCCAGCGTGCGAACGGGAGCGAAAAGTGCGACACGTCCGTTAGGGGGCGCCTTCTCCACCAGCAAGATCACCGTGCGAACGGTTATGCTGGGGAAAACGGGCAGTAGAGCAAAGTCCACGATTTGCTTGAGATACATGTCCCCGGCGAGGTAACGGCGCAGGGCAGCCCCATAGTTCGCCCGCACAAACTTATTCGAGGTGATCATCCCAAACTGACCATCGCGGCGCGCAAGGGTCAGTCCTCGTTCGATGAAGTAGACGTACAGATCGGCTGTACCGTGATAGACCTGGTAAGCCTCCTGGAACAGGGATTTGTCCTCTCCCAGCCCTTCCTGCCGCACATACGGCGGATTCCCCACCACCGCGTCGAACCCCGGGTTCTCCGTCCAGTCCCGCCGGCGCAGGTCGACGAACACCTCGGGAAACTCCAGATCCCAGTGGAAGAATCTTTTCTCCTGCCACAGTGCCCGCGCCCGCTGGATGGCCCGCTCGTGCTGCTCGGCGACCTGCTTCTCGCCGCGCAGCGCGGGCAGCACGTCGGCCCCGTACAGCGTCAGGAACTCTATGGCATCCCCGTTGCCAAAGTACTGGCTCACCCACAGGTCGAGCACCTGCTTGTAGGGGGTGAGCTCCTGCTGGAAGTGGTCAAACGTCTCGGCGCTCTGGCGCACGTCGGCCAGCGTGGCGTCGGCCTGCTCCGCCACCTCGGTCATCAACCCCGTCAGGTCGAGCAGCCCGGCGAACGGCCCGGCAAAGAGGCCGAACTGGCCAGTCTCGGTCATCTTGACCGCCTGCTCGACCGTGCGCACGCCGGTGCCGATGAGCGAGTTGCCCCAGCGCAGGTGGTGATCGAGAAAGCTGAGCGGCGCGCCGACCGTGAACGAGTGCAGCCACAGGCTGAGCTTGGCCAGCTCGACCGCCATCCTGTTCAGGTCGACGCCATAGATGCAGCGCTTCATCACCAGCCGGGTCAGGAGCGCCGTGTCGTCCAGCCGGTCCAGGTCGACGACGATCTCCTGGCGGGCCATCTCCTCCAGGATCTCGACCCGCACCCGCTCGATCAACCGCTGGATCGGGTTCCACTCCCAGGGCACGCTGGGATGCTCGTCGTGGTAGGCCTGCATGCGCTGGATGATCCCGTCGGTCAGGTGGTCGACGGCGTTGACCAGGAAATGGCCGGACCCCATCGCCGGGTCGCAGACTTTGATGCCCAGGAAGGCCTCGCGGGCGTCGCGCTCGGCCTGGCGGAGCTGATCCCGCAGCAGGCGGACTTTGGCCGGGTCCGAGATGCGCCTGAGCCGGCGGCGCAGGCCGGCGCAGCGGTCCATCGCGGCGCGAAAGTCGCCGTCGCGCCCGGCCAGGATCGGGTCGAGCGTGTGCCCGACGATGTACTCGACGATATAGTCGGGCGTGTAGTAGGAGCCGGTGGCCTTGCGCTCCCCCTTGTCGTTGACCAGCTCCACCCGCCCGGCGGCAGCGTCGACCACCCGCAGCCGGTTCTCCAGCAGCCCCTCGTAGATGGCGCCCATGTTGCGGACGCTGATGTAGGCATAGTCGACCGGCCGCCCGGCGTCGCGCACCAGGATATCGACCGCGCGGGCGACGACCCGGTCGCTGAGCCTGTGCCGCTCCAGGAACTGGTTGTCCGGGCTGGCCGGGTCGAACAGGCCACCGTTGTAGCGGGGGACGCCCAGGCTGGGGTCGCCCTGGTCGACCCGGTGGAACAGCGCCAGCAGCGCGCCGTACCGGGAGGTGGCGTGGGTGGCGTCGCTGAGCGGGAGCGCCTTGTCGAGCCGTTCGGCGGCCCACCGCGCCAGTGCGGTCAGGCTCTGCTCGCGGTAGCCAGGGTTATCGACGGGCAAGAGACCCCGCGCCTCGGCGTACAGCAGGAACAGGAGCTTGTACAGCAGGCTGAGGCTGGCCTGATAGACCTGGCGCAGGCTCTCCTCCGTCTCCTCCCGCACGCCCAGCTCGTGGTAGCGATAGCCGACGAAACCGCCGGCGATCTCGGGCATCACCTGGTCAAAGACGAGTTCCTTCAGCTTGTCGCTGATCTCGCGGGCGTAGGTGGCGGAGCCCTCGTGGACGCGCTGGACGAAGGACCGGCCCTGGGCATCGGGCAGGAACGCGTCGCGCCGGAAAAAGAGCCACCAGCGGCGGAAGCGGTCCAATTGCACGTCGCCGGGCTCACCGCCCGGGGGAAGGGCATCGAACAGGTCGCCCAGGTCCACCTCGTAGAACTCGCTGGCGGTGCTGGAGACCTCGCGGCTGTACAGCCGCCACACCCGGCCGTTGGTCAGGATGCCCCACGGGACGCGGGTGCCGACCAGGTACCCCACCATCTGGTGGCTGGGGTTGGCGCCCACCTTCCACGTGTTGCGACCGCTCTGGTCCTTGTGGCTGAGCGGCCGGCCCCAGTATTTGGCCTCGGCGATCGCCAGCACGCGGCTGTAAAAGGGGTCGTCGTCCCCCTGGTACGGGTACGCCTCCTCGCGGCCGGCCCCGCCGGCGAAGAGGGCATAGTCGGGCCGGGAAGCGTGCCCGCCGCTGTGCGCCTTGGGCTGGACGATGAAGGACCAGCCCAGCATCCCCAGGACCGGCTTGACGAACTCTTCCTCTGTCTGGGCCTCGTTCCAGGCGTCGCCGTACTGGCGGGCCTGCTGCCACAGACCGCGCACGGCCTCGAAGGCGGGCCGGGGGTCGTCGGCCCACTCGGGGTGGTCGGGCAACCGGTGCTCGAGGTAATGGCGGGAAAACAGGGTCTTGGTCTGCATATCGCCTCGCTTGGCGGCTGATGAGCCGGGGCCTTTGGGAGGGAGGGGAGGGAGGGAAAGGAGGGGGGAAGATGGGAGGGGCTGCGCATCTGGAGAAGCCAGCACCTCTGTAGGCTCAGGTTCGCGATTCGCACCCATGGATGTGACCGCTTCGTGGGCTGCATCGCGCAGGCGGACAGATCCTTCTGGCCTGTGGTAGGTCAAGCGAATGCGCGGCTTCTTGAGCACTCCAATGTGGGCAAATTGGGACAGCAACGCAAAAATAAAGGCGACTCTGAAACCAGCGCGACTGCGAAATGCACCTTCTTGGACATCCTTGATCGCGATCTCGCCCGAGCGACACAGTTCCTCGTAGACCTCTTTGATTCCTTCCCAGCGAACCCGGTCTACACCTCTCTTAGTGGCAACGGTCAGGCCCTCCTGATCAGCCTCGGTGATGCGATTCGGTTTATGCCTCGCCAGCGTGTAGATCGTCTCGCCCACGAGTGACGTGCGGACGATCTCCTGGATCTGCTGGAGCTCGGCCTCCAGGTCGGACTGTGCGCCGAACCCTTGCGAAGGTTCAAGGGCACCCTCCAGGCCAGAAGCATCTTCTTCCACCACGGGTTGCCCCGGTGCCGAAGCTGCCTCTAACCTTCGCAAGGGTGATGGAGGCTCCTCGAACAACGGGCCGGGCGGCACCAGGTCGGCGGCGACCAGTTGGCCGGAGCGGGTGCGCTCCAGGCCAGGGCCGGAAGGGACATCCTCAGCACCTTCCCCATTGGACGGAGGCCCGTACATCAGCCGGATGGGCCTGGTCCGATAGGCGACGTCCGGGAAGGTGGCGAGGACGGCGGCCACGTAAGTCGTACTGAACTCGGAGTACTGCCTTATATCAGCGAGCGTGATTGTTGCCGCGCGCACCAGATGTTCCCAGGCAGGCTCGATCTCCTGACGCCGGATGGGACGCGGCTTGTCGGTGGATCCTACCCGAATGTGGAGGGCATCCGCGTCGACCTCCAGCACACGGAAGGAGCGCCCCTGGTCGAGCGTGTAAAGTTCTCGCCCCGTCAGCTTGAGCACCCGAGCCCAACACTCAGACGGCGGCTGTGGCGACCGACGACGTCGGGACGAAGCAGGCGTGGCAACCTGTGCCTGGTCTTCGTCCTCCGTCGTTCGACCTTCGTCCTTCCTCAGACGTCGCGGCGCGGGGCCGATACGCCGCACCCAGTCCCCGAATTCCGGCCGAAATCGATAGCGCCCCCTGCCCACCGGCTCGAACGCCAGCCGCCGCCACAGCTCCCAGGCGACCGTGGCCTTGCTGGTCATGCGCCCCTGCTCGCTGGGGTGAATCGCTTCGAAAAGCCGGCCGGCCGTCACGAGCAGGTCCTCCCGCCCTCCGGTCTCCCACCACGCGACCGCCTGCTCGTACATCAGGCCAAAGACGCTGTTGCCCACCTCCTCGGCCTGGCGAAACAAGGCCCCCAGGTCCTCGAAGCGCACGTCGGCGACGTAGACGTCGTCGTCCACATCGTAGCGGCGGGGCTCCTCGTAATCCTCGTACTGGATCTGCCCCTCCTCGTCCAGCCACGTGCGCCAGACACGGACGGGATCCGTCCGATCGGTCTCGCGGGGGGCGACGTCGAACTCCCGCTCGCTGCGGGCCGAGAGTCGCAGCCGGGCGCCCGGGTAGATGCGGCACCGGCGAAAGGTCTCGGCCACGTCCGGGGACACCCACACCCGTCCCTGCTCCCGGTCGACCCAGGCGCGGAAGGACCCGGGCTCGTCGCCGAGGTGGTGATGGAAGACAACCTCCTGCCGGCCCGCCGCGAGGGGTGGGAAAAGCCGCCGCACCTGCCCGCTCAGGGGCAGCCAGCCCTCGTAGTAGTGACAGGCCCGCAGCGTGAACACGGCGTGGGTGAGCCGGCCCTGTCGCCAGGACTCGATATCTTGCTCCGCCGGCACCTCGGCTTCGGCCACTTCGGCCTCGGACGCCTCGTCCGCAGACGCCTCGTCCGCAGGCTCCCCGCCCTCGCCACCCGCCTCCCGGCGCTGCTCCCGCTCGACCTGGGCTGCGCTAGCCGCCTCGACGCCTGGGGGCAGCGCCACCTCCGTCGAGACTCGGGGCGACTCCAGCGCCGGGCGCGCGGTGAACTGCGTCCAGGCGCGCGCCGACGCCCACCGGTCGCCCAGGCAATGCACGGCCTCACACTCGCTCAAGGCCCGGCTCAGCGCGAATGCGTGCCGGGCGTAGGCGTCGCCGCCGTCGTCCTCCAGCCCCCAGGCGGCGTCGACCAGCTCCCCGGTCGTGCACGAGGCCAATTCCTCGTCCACCAATTCCTCGGGAAGCGCAGCCACGGCCTTCTGCAGATCCGCCTGCGCCACCGGGGGGAGCATCTCGGCCAGGCACCACAGGTCGCCCTGGGAAGTCTGGCACGAGACAAAGCGCGGGTCAGCGGCCAGCGCCGCCCGGACCGCCTGGCGGGCCTCGATGCTCCGCGCGCGCAGGGCCTCGTCCACCTGCGCTGCTGTCACGACCGCCCGGTCCTCCGCAGGAGCCCCGGGGACATCGGCGGCCATCAGGCGCTCGGTACCGTCGGGGAGGACGAGCGTCAGCACACTGAAAGGACCCTGTACAGGGTTGCTTTCGGCGCGCACCGACTGGACGGTAGCACGCTGATCGTCGAAGCGGATGGTTTCCCCGGCCCGGTAGCGGGCGCCCGCTGCGTACCGGCGCTCTGTCGCAGCGCCGGCCTCAAGCCACGCGCGAACCGCGGCGCGCGACAGCACGTTGACGTGGACGGGCCGCCCTGCCTCGCGCACGACCTGCGCCAGGTGATCCAGGTTCACGTCACCGCCGGTCATTCGTCACCACCCAAACCTCCCCATTTACTCACTCACACTCAACCGGCTCACACCGCTCGGCGTCCCGATCCAGAGCGCACCGTCGGCGTCCTCGAAAACGGCGAGCACCTGGTTGCTGGCCAGCCCGTTGGCGGTCGTGAGGCGCAGCCAGCCGCCCTCCGGCGTGGAGCGATACAGTCCCTCGCTGGTGCCGACCCATACGGTGCCATACCGGTCCACGTGGAGTGACTGGGTACAATTGTCAACCCAGTCAGGCAGTGCCGGCGTCCCTGGGACGTTGCGCCACCTTCTGCGGGCCACGTCATAGCGGCTCAACCCCCTGGTCGTGCCGAACCAGATACCGCTATCCCCGTCCAACGTCACGGCCAACACCTCATCCGCGATCAGGTCGCTGTTGCGCGTGGTAAAAGGCACCCATTCGCCCGTCTCGTAGAAAAAGCGGTTGACACCCCGGTCGGTGGTGATCCACAGTGCTCCCGCGCCGTCCTCGGCCAGGCAGTGCACCTGGTCCGAAAGCAATCTTGAGCGGTAGCCGTTGGCCTGGGTAAAGGTCTCCCAGCGCTCGCGGTCAAAGCGGCTCAGCCCGCCGCCGCTGGTGCCGAACCACAGCGCCCCGTCGCGGGTCTGCACGATGGAATCCACCGCGTCGGAGGCCAGCCCGGTGGGATCAGCCTGGTAGCAGTGCCAGCGCTCCTGGTCCACGTCGTAGCGGCACACACCGCCGCCTGCCCGGTCGAAACCGAACCACAAGGTGCCATCACGGTCCTGATAGACGACGTGGACGGCGCTCTTGCTCAGCCCATCGCCGGTGCTAAAGTGCTGCCACTCGTCGTCACTTCCCGGGGTGTAGCGGCTCACACCACCGTCCCACGTATATTCCTCGTAAAAGATATTGTGCCCAAACCACAGAGATCCGCTGGCATCCTGCAGGATGGCACTGACGTAATTGATCGCCAGGTCATCGTGTGCATAGGTTCCGGTCCAACTGTCATCCTCGCGGTTGTAACGGCTGAGCCCACCGCCGGCTGCCCACAGCACGCCACTGTCGTCCAGAGACAAGGCATAGACGCTGCCAGTGAGCCCGTCGGCGGTGGTGTAGGTGTGCTGACCATCGGCATCGAGCCGCACCAGCCCTTTTGTGGTACCAAACCACAGCGCGCCGTCCACATCGCGCACGGCCGACCGCGTCCAGGCATCCAACTCACCGCCAACAGGTTGCCACGTTTCGCCGTCGTGGGTGACAACGCCGGCGTGGGTAGCAATCCACAGCTCACCCGGCGAGCCTTCTACGACGTCCAGAACGAATCTGTAGCCCTCATTGCCCGAATCCAGCAGCCCCATCAGATCAAACCGTTGCCAGGCGGCGTCGCCTGATGCAGACGGATCGTAACGCGCCAATCCGGTGCCAGAGAGGCCGAACCAGAACACGCCGTCGGAGGCTTCATACACACATCGCACCCATTCGTCCCTCAACTGGCCGAATCCTGTCCAGCGCTGCCCATCGTACACCCGTGCTCCCGCCTTCGTGCCGGCCCAGACGCGACCCAGGCTGTCCCGATAGAGATCGGAAACCGTGTCTGAGGCCAGGCCATCGCCGGAGGTGTACGTCCGCCAATGCTCGCGCCCTTCGCCAAACTCGTACCGGCTCAGCCCGCTGCCGCCAAAGGGCCACCCGCCCGTTCCAAACCAGAGCGTGGTCTCGCTTTCCGCCAGGATGGCGCCGACGCTGTTCTCGGCCAGCCCGCCTTCCGAGGTGAATCTCTGCTGCTGGCCAGGGTTGTCCCGGTTCCAGCGCATCACGCCCCCGTTCCCACCGGTCCACACATAGTCGCCTACCACGGCAAGTGCGCCTTCTTTCACGTCGTCACCGTCGGTCAGGTTCTCGAACGTGTAGCCATACCCAGGCGGCGACCAGCGGGGACGTTCGTGTTTGCCGGAACAGTTGGTAAGACTTACAAGTCGCCCGCCTCTCAGCGCGTCAACGCGATGGATTTGCACATTGCCGTCATCCGTCGGGTCGGTCGCTTCAAAGACCAGATACCGTCCATCCGGAGACCAGGCAGGGAACTTGTCCTGGAACACGTGGTTCGTCAGCCGGCGCTGGTTATCCCCGTCTGCATCCATCAGGTAGATCTCGTCATTTCCATCCCGGTTGGAGAGGAAGGCGATGGTGCGTCCATCGGGCGACCACGCAGGGGTACCATCCCAGGCATCCAGATTCTGACTCAGATTGACCGGGGTGGAGCCATCAGCGTTCATGACATAGATCTCCTGGTTCCCATCCCGGTCCGTCTCAAAGACAACGCGCGCACCGTCCGGCGACCAGTCCGGGGAAAAGTCGGCGGCATCGTTGTTTGTGAGTTGGACGACGTTCGTGCCGTCGGCATCCATCACATAGATCTCCTGCATCCCCTCGGCGCCCGCGATGAAGGCGATGCGCGAACCGTCGGGGGACCAGCGAGGCTGGTAGCCGGTCACGCCCAGCGACGTCACGTTGCTGCCGTCGGCGTCCATCACGTACAGCAGAGGCGTACCCTCTCGGGTCGACCCAAAGACAATGTGACGCCCATCGGGGGACCAGCCGGGGTCATAGTCCCGGTGCGCGTTGTCGGTCAGATTGACTGGATTGGCACCGTCGGCATCCATCGCGTACACGTCATAGTCGCCGTCCCGGTCAGAAGCGAAAAGGATACGCTGAACCGGCGGGACAGGGCCGGGCACCTCTTTCCAGGTGAGAGTGGCGTATTGGCTGCCGTGGCGTTCGTAGAAATCTACGCGCAAGGTGTGTGCGCCGGCATCGAGACGCCGTTCGACGGCATAGGCCGCCGGGCCGCCGTGCCACTCGTCCAGCACCTCCTGGCCGTCGATGGCAAAGCGCGCCCCGTCGTCCAGGTCCAGTTCAAAGCGATAAGTGCCTGTTTCGGTGACTGCGAGTGTGCGGCTGAAAATCGCGCCAAAGCTGACCACCGGGACGTCGTCGCCAGCCGCCGGCCGATAGTCGAGGAAAGGGCCAGGCAGGCTGGTGACCCACACCGGGGTGCCGTCCAGATCGGTCGTGGGGAAAAAAGCCGCTTGCCAGGTCTCGGACAGTGGTCCCGCCGGAGGGCGGACGCCGGGGCCATCGTACCAGAACTCGACCACGCCCCTTTCGCCCGCCAGGTTGGCGAAATCCACGCGGAAATCATGATCCCCGGCCCCCAGCTCGCGGCACGTCGACTCGGCGTACGTCCAGTCCTCGGCGTCTCGGGGGATGTCCAGTTCATCCCCATCGATAAAGACGTCGGCCTCGTCATCGCGCACGCGGTAAAAGCAGTACTCGCCACTCTCTGGGAGACGAACGCGCCGGACGAAGCGAGCGGTCCAACCAGTCTCGGGCAGGCCATCGCAGGGAGGAGCCCACCACTCCTGGAAGAGATAGGTAGTGGTAATTTCCTGCGTCGCCATGGGATTCCCCTCCCAGGCGTCGTTGGCCCAAAAGTCGGCCAGCCAGTGGCCGGTCGGGTTGCGTCTGAACAGGGTCAGGACAGAATCGCCAGGGTACACCTGGCCTTTAGGAAGTTTCTGGATAGAGCCGTCGCGAGCCCGGGCGCTTTCCAAAAGTGTTTCAGCGTCGCTGTCCTCCTGGACGGCCAGGAGATGGAATTTGAACGATTTGCCGATGTCGGGCGTGCCCGCTGAGCCGAAACGGGCCTCGATCCACCATTCGCCGTCAGGCTGTTCGGGGATAAAAGGTGCCTGTACCCAGTATTCATCGTCGGGGTGCTGGACGATTCCCCACAGGTGCCAGCCAGCACTCAGGTTGCGATAGGTCCCCGTCATCTTCTCTGTATAGTCTACCGGGTCGCCATCGCGGTGGCTCTCGACGGTGAGAACGGGGGGCTGCCGGCCGGTGGACGTGATGATGCCCGCGACAATCGCGACACAGCCGGCGAGCCCTAAGGAGACCCACATCCACCGGGGTACTCTGGGCTTGGGTCTGGCAACGGGGGCCTTCTCAACAGCGGTCTGTCTGAGCAAGGCTGCATCGGCAGTGGCCTCGAGCTTGGCGACGTCCCGATACCCTGGTCTCAGGGCCTCGATCTCTGCACAGAGCCGCTTGACCTCCTGCCACCGTTTCTTTCGGCCAGCGGTCCTGGCTTGCGTGTAGAGCCCGGCTAATTGTAACTCTGTCTCGGCTGCGGCCTTGAGCTGTGCCACATCCCGATGATCTGGGCTTAGACGCTCGATCTCTACACAGAGCCGCTTGACCTCTTGCCATCGCTCCTTTTGGCAAGTCGCCTGTGCCTGTCCATAGAGCTGTTCCAACCGCTCCCGGATTAAATCATCCCAGGGGATATCGGGACGCGTTTGCCTGCCGACTTTTACGAGTTCGTGGATGCGACGATGTTTCTCCAGATGCAAGACCAACTCTCTGGCCTTGTCCTGCTCCGTCGCGCCGGGCAGATCACCATAGTCGACACCCAATTCAAAGCAAAGCGTCCGCAAATCGGTTTCATCAAAGCGCTCGTCGAGTACCCTGAACAACTTGATCAAATACTCGTTCACTGGTGTTCACCTCTGACCCCCGTCACTTCTCATCCCTCTCATCCACCCAATCGAGACTCCTCTTCCACTGCCTCTCTAACTCGGCGATGTACTGCTCTAACCTTTGCAAGCGCTGCCTGATACTGCTGACGTTCAGCTTCATTCACTTCTTCGAGAAGCCGAACGTGCCCAACTGCTCCCCGACCTGCCGGTATTCGCCGTTCAGGTAAGCGAACGGGCTGGCCTTTGCGACGTCGAGGTGACCGCGCCCGTCGAGGACGGCCTCGTCCACCTGGACGGCCACCACCTCCCCGATGAACAGGTCGTGGCTGCCGAGCGAGAGGGTCTGCTGCAGGCGGCACTCGATGCTGACCGGGCACTCGGCGATGAGGGGCACCTGCACCCGGGAGGCCGGCATCGGGGTAAAGCCACATGCCGCCCACTTGTCCTCGTCGCGGCCCGACACGACGCCGCAGTAATCGACCCACCGGACCTGCTCCGCACCGGGCAGGTTGACGACGAACTCGCCCACCTCCTGGATCAGGCCGTGCGAATGGCGACTCGGCCGCACGCCGATCCCGACGAGCGGCGGCTCCGAGCAGAGCGTGCCCACCCACGCCAGCGTGATGATGTTCGCCCGCTCGCCGGTGCCACAACTGACCAGGACGGCCGGGATGGGATAGAGAACAGTGCCAGGTTTCTGTATGACCTTTGCCATGTGTCGAATCCTCCTTGGTGGTGTGTGTTCGGCTGTAGTATACTCAAGTCAGGTGAAGCGGTCAAACGTGAAACGTGAAACGTGAAACGTGAAACGTGATGCGTGATGCATGATGATATCGCGCTTTTGCGCGGTTGACCATTCCACCTGCCGGTGTTACAATGCCCGACAACGGAGATGGGATGACGAACACGATCGGTGTTTCGACGGCGGCGCTCTACCCCACGCACCTGACGGAGGACGCGCTGACGGCGATCGCGGAGCTGGGGTTCTGCGTCGTCGAGGTCTTTTTGCAGGCCGGGGAGGAGTACACGCCCGCGTTCGGCGCGGAGCTCGACCGGCGGCGGCGCGACCTGGGGCTGCGCGTCCATTCCATTCACCTCTACGCCACCTACTTTGACCTGTGGACCCCCTACCCGCGGCTGATCGAGGAGACGCGCGACCGGTTCCGACAGTTGCTGGAGGTCGCCGCCATGCTGGAAGTCAGCGCGCTCACCTGGCACGGGCTGCGCTACGGCCTGGGCAACCCCCACCTGGTGGCCGCCTTCTTCGAGAGCACGGCCTGGGCCGCCGGGCAGGCCCAGGCCGCCGGGGTCCAGTTGTGCATCGAAAACGTCAGTTGGTGCTACCTGCGCACGCCCGAGCAGGTCGCGGCGATCCGCCAGGCCGGCCTGCCCGTCGGGTTCACGTTCGACACCTTCCAGGCCGCCGAAAGCGACACCGACCCGGCGGCGCTGATCCGCGCGATGGACAGCCGCCTCACGACAGTGCACCTGGCCGACTATGCGCCGGCCGGGCCGCGCCACCTGCCCCCTGGCGAGGGCACGCTCGACTGGCCCGCGGTGGCGCGCGCGCTCCACGCCGCCGGCTACGCTGGGCCCTTGATCCTCGAGCCCGCCCACGTCCAAGACGTCGCGGTCTTTCTCCGCGCCCGCGACTTTGTGCAGCAGGTACTGAGCGATGTGGCACGCCCCGGTGGACGAACCTCTTCCTGAGCAGACGTGCAGGCTATGCGGCGCTCGCTCGCGCCTCATCGCCGCCCGACTGGGCGTGTGCCGGGATTGCATCCGCGACCGGCCCCAGGAGGCGCTGCCGGTCGCCGACGCCGCCCACGCCGCCGCCCATCGCCTCTTTGGCCTGCCGGAGCGACCTCCGCGCGCGGAGGATGGCCGCCGCTGCGGGCTGTGCGCGCAGGCGTGCGTCATCGGCGAGGGGGAACGCGGCTACTGCGGGCTGCGCCAGGTGCGCGAGGGGAGACTGCACCACCTGGCCGGCGTCCCCGCCCGGGGCCTGCTCCACTGGTACCGCGACCCGCTGCCGACCAACTGCGTCGCCGATCCCTTCTGTGCCGGGCACGCGCAGCGCGGCCAGCACAACCTGGCCGTCTTTTACGCTTCGTGCACGGCCGACTGCCTGTTCTGCCAGAACTGGCACTACCGCGAGGCCGACCCGGTTGGCTCGACGACGCTCACGGCCGCCGAGCTGGCCGACGCGGCCAACCCGCGCACCTACTGCGTGTGCTATTTTGGCGGCGACCCGGCCAGCCAGATGGCGCACGCGTTGGCGGCCAGCCGAAAGCTCGCCGAACGCGGCGTCGTCGTCTGCTGGGAGACGAACGGCACCGCGCATCCGCGCCTGATGGACCGGGCGCTCGATCTCTCGCTGGCGACCGGCGGCTGCGTCAAGTTCGACCTCAAGGCGCACGACGAGGACCTCCACCGGGCGCTCACCGGCGTCAGCAACGAACGGACGCTGGAGAACTTAAGCCGGGCCGCCGCTCGCTTCGACGAGCGCCCCGTCCCGCCGCCGGTCGTCGCCAGCACGCTGCTGGTGCCCGGCTACGTGGACGCCGAGGAAGTGGGCCGCATCGCCCACACGATCGCCGCCCTCAACCCGGCGATCCCCTACGTGCTGCTCGGGTTCGCCCCCCAATTCCTGTTTGCCGACCTGCCCCCCACCTCCGTGCGCCACGCGGAGAAGGCGGAGGCTGCCGCTCGCGCGGCCGGGCTGCACACCGTGCGCATCGGCAATCGTCACCTGCTCTCCCGCGAGTATTGAGTCAACGGGCGCAGCCGCGCGGAGTGAATAGCCAAGAATTCCTATTGAAGGCACACGTCATTTGATGTATTCTACTCATATGATGACCAAGTGGTATTGAACTCCCAGGACAGGGCGTGCATCATCGCTCATTCACACCGGAGGTTAAAGTGCTCAAGAAAACGCTACCCGGCTGGCTATGCTTGCTGATGCTGCTGGTCGGCAGCACCCGCCTGATCCGTGCTGCAGGATCGCCACCCCCTTCGGCCCCGCCCAGCAGCGGCCGGGAACCGATGGAGATCTCGATCGTCGTTCGCCCGGATGGGACGTGGGAGGGTGAGGCACTCGTCACCTGCGCCCCCCGGTCGTTGGCGTCGTCCGATTTGGAAGAGGCGTTGGATGCACAGGTACGGCGGGATGCAGCAGCGATATGGGGAGGCCGTGGGATTCGCTACACCTGGCAAAAGGCCCGGGGTGAGAAACCGGCCATCGTCTACGTCTTTTCACTGGAAGGAGAGGACGCGAGCGAGATCGCGGACATGGCGCTCCACGCCGGAGACGTCGTCGAACGTCTCACCGGTCCGGTGGCGCTGGAGGTGCGCGGGGCTGTCCGCACGGGCCAGAGGATGGCGATCACGCTGCCGGGTAATCCCTCCACGGGTTATTCGTGGGGGGTGGAGATGCAGGACGGGGACGCGCTCACCCAGGTGGGCGGGGTAGAAACACACCAGGTGTCAAAGGGGCTGGGGGTCCCGGCCAGGCAGGTCATCCAGCTCAGGGCTATGGAGACAGGGCAGGCCGGTTTGCGCCTGGCCTACCGGCGGGCATGGCAGGCCGATCCCTCACCAACCGTGGTAATCTCGGTCCAGCCCGACGGCCTGGATCTGGCGGACGTATGTGCGATTCTCAGCCCACCGCTGCCGCCTCCGTCCCCCACTCCCGCTTTCGAACACCGGAATGACCGGCAGTGGCACGGCCCAACACCCCGGCAGGTCACATTCCCCTCCTCTCTGCCCGGCGTCCCCAGTGCCTACAACTGGTGTGACACGCACAGGGGATGCCCGCCGGTCAGGGACCAGGGGCGGTGTGGAAGCTGCTGGGCGTTCGCGACGGTAGGGCCGCTCGAGGCGTGGATCAAGTACACGGAAGGCGCGGGGACCATTGACCTGGCGGAGCAATACCTGCTTTCCTGCAACACCCACGACTGGGGCTGTGATGGCGGCTGGTGGGCCCACGACTATCACTGGAACAGGAGGCCACCAGGCGAGTCACAGGCCGGAGCAGTGCTGGAGTCGGCGTTCCGCTACCAGGCATCAGAGATCCCCTGCTCGGGACCATACCCACATCCTTACAAGATCACCTCCTGGGATTACGTTGGAGATGGAGACAGAGTCCCCTCCGTGGACGCGATCAAGCAAGCCATCTACACCCATGGGCCGGTGGCAGCCGCCGTGTGTATGGGCGATCATTTTAGAGACTATACCGGTGGGGTGTTCCAGACCCACGAGACGTGTAATCTCGTGGTCAACCACGCCGTTGTCCTCGTGGGCTGGGATGACTCCGAGCAGGCGTGGATCCTGCGCAACTCCTGGGGCCCTGAGTGGGGCGAGAGCGGCTACATGCGCGTCCGTTACGGAATATCCAACGTGGGGTTCGCGGCAAACTATGTCGTTCACAGCCCCACTGTCACCCCGGACAGGGTCTACCTGCCAGTGGTCGCGCGAGGCAGCGGGGCAGCCCACACGCTTTCGAACGGTGACTTCGAGGGCGGCCGCGATGGCTCCTGGAGCGAGTACTCCAGCAGTGGATGGCCACTCATCCAAAGCTCGTCGGGTTTGGCCTCGTCCGTATTCCCACACGGCGGGAGCTGGGCCGCGTGGCTGGGATGGGACGACGACGAAACCTCGATACTTTCCCAGCAGATCACCATTCCATCCGACGCCATCACGCTCAACTACTGGTACTGGACCATCTCCGAGGACTGGTGTAATTACGACTATGCCACCATCCGCTTTGGACCAGACGTTCTCAAAACGTACAACCTGTGCGAGGCCAGCAACACGGGAGGGTGGGAATACCAGCAGGTAGACGTCACGGGCTGGCGCGGGCAGACGGTCGAGCTGCGTTTTGTGGTCGAGACCGACTGGCTTTGGGGCAGCAGTTTCTTCCTCGACGACGTGAGCATCTCGACGACCACAACTCGCAAATCGCACTTGACAAGATAGAACATTTGTGCTACACTAATACTACAACGCGACTCTGAGCGACACCAGACTTCCAAAGTCTTGGAGTAGCTTTTGGCATCCTATCAGATCACTGCAAAGAGCCGTTTTGTGCCATACAGCACTGCTGATAGAGACTTTGGAAGTCTCTTTGCCAGAAGTAACGTCGTAGCACCAAGCCCAAAATCGTTAAGTACAGAGAGGAGGGCAGCATGAGCAAGGATGGAGCTGAAAAAGCGTTGGAGATGGCGCTGGCGAACCTGACCAAGCGCTTTGGCGATGGCACGGTGATGCGGTTGGGGGAGGCGACCCACCTGCAGATCGACGTCATCCCCACCGGCGCGCTGGCGCTCGACCGCGCGCTCGGCGTCGGCGGCATCCCCCGGGGCCGCGTCAGCGAGATCTATGGGCCGGACGGTGCGGGCAAGACGACGCTCGCCCAACACATCGTCGCCGAGGCCCAGAAGCGCGGTGGCGTGGCCGCCTACATCGACATGGAGCACGCGCTCGACCCCGCCTACTCCGCCAGGTGCGGCGTCGACGTGGACGAGTTGCTCATCTCCCAGCCCGACACCGGCGAGCAGGCGCTGGAGATCGCCGAGACGCTCATCCGCTCCGGCGCGGTGGACGTCATCGTCGTGGACTCGGTGGCCGCGCTGGTGCCCCGGGCAGAGATCGAGGGGGAGATGGGGGATTCCCACCCCGGCCTCCAGGCCCGGCTGATGAGCCAGGCGCTGCGCAAGCTGAGCGGGGCGATCAAGCAGTCGAACACGGCGCTGATCTTTACCAACCAGTTGCGGGAAAAGATCGGGGTGATGTTCGGCAACCCGGAGACGACCTCCGGGGGGCGAGCGCTCAAGTTCTACGCCTCGGTGCGGCTGGACATCCGGCGCATCGCCGCCATCAAGGAGAAGGGGGAGGTGATCGGGAACCGGACGCGGGTGCGGGTGACGAAGAACAAGGTGGCGCCGCCGTTCCGGGTGGCCGAGTTCGACCTCATGTACGACGAGGGGATCAGCAAGGCCGGGGACCTGCTGGACATGGCGGTGGAGTTGGGGGCGGTCGAGAAGCGGGGCTCGTACTACTATCGTGAGGAGGAGAGCCTGGCGCAGGGGCGGGAGAACGCCAAGCAGTTTCTGCGCGAGCACTCTGACGTCGCCGCCCAGATCGAGGCCGCCGTACGCGATCACATGGGAATGGCGGGCGCCCCCCTACCCTCGGCCGACGTCGAGGAAGAAGAGATGCCGGAACCCGAGGCCGAGGAGCTGCCGCTGGACATGTGACCCTGAGCCTGCTTTTCGCACGCTGTGGCGCAGATTGACCTCGCGACCACCGACAAACGATCACCGACCGCCGCCGTTACCCATCTTTCTCACACTCACCAGGCGCCCGCATGTGATCCCAACGGTTTCCGATGCGCACCGCCAACGGCCCCAGGAGCCGCAGTGCGACGAACGTGAGCACGGTCCCGACGAGCGCGATCCGCCACACGCCGAACCCGCACGCCACCCCAACGGCAGACATCGCCCAGATCGCGGCGGCGGTGGTCAGCCCGTGCACCGTGCCACGGCTGGTGAAAATCGTACCGGCTCCCAGGAAGCCCACTCCCTGGGCAACGCCGGCGACGATCCGCAGAAGGTCTATGCTATCCGCGTTCGCCGTCGAAGCAACCACCACCTGAGTCACCAGCACAAACAACGCCGAGCCGATGCTCACCAGGATCAGCGTGCGCAGCCCGGCGGGCTTGTCCTCCCGCTCGCGCTCCCAGCCCACCAGCCCGCCCAACACGAAGGCCAGCAGCAATCGCCCCACGACCACCCAGAAATCCATTGTTATCCCCCTATCGCACAAGTATCCACGTAGTAGCTCTTCCATGCTACTACGACAACACGTGGTGGGCAAATGTCCCACGCCTCGACCGGCTGGGTCTCGGCGGTCGGCGGCGCTCTATTTGACAAGCCCCCCTCCGGCGGTATAATCACATCCCTGAAGCGGGCAGGCCAGAACGCCCGCCAAACATTCCGACGATGAGACGCCAAGGGGAGATGCCTATGCCCCAGTTTTACCCTTCATTTGACGCGCTGCGCCTGGCCGACAAGCTCCTGGACGAAATCGGGAACCAGACGCCCGGTTACGAGGGACGGGTGGGTGCGGCCTGGTACTGGCGGATGCCGGGCGGCATCCTGGCCGTCGCCCGCCTCGACTACACGGTGACCGCGGAGCGCTGGGACGTCGTGCGCGCCCAGGCGAGCACGCCCCGTGCCGGGGTCTTTAGCGCCGCCGATTTTCCCTTCGCCGCCTACGCCACCTCCGCCACCTCGCCCCCCTTCATCCACGACATGCAGGGGGTGGCCGAGTGGTCGAACCGGCTCTATTTCCAGATGGGGCGCCTGATCGAGGACGCGGTGTGTTGGATGGGCATGCTCCACGCCGTCGCCATCTCCCCCCAGGTCAGCCCACCCGCCTCCTTCCCCGCGCTGAGCCCGCTCGAGCGCCAGTTGGTGCGATACGCGCTGGACGAACTGGAGGGAACCTTCAACGTCAAGGGGCTGCACCAGGCCTTTGGCGACGAGATCTCCCACGCCCGGCTGCGCCGGCTGGCGCAGGCGTGGGAGGCCCGGGAGTTGCTCACCGCACGCCCCCGGCGCGTGACGTACGCGCTGCGGTTGCTCGCGGAAGACGAGGTATAGCCGTCGCTGCTTTGATGATCTCACGCAACACTGCGACTGGCAGCATCGTCCCGGCTAGCCATCTTCGCCGGCAGGAACAGGAATGTCGGTATCGAGCGGTAGGGGACTGCCAAAGTTGGGTGTACCGTCGCTGTTCCAGGTGAATTTCTGTATTCGCGTGGTCCGATTTGTGTCACAGCCACCAAGTCTCGAATCATTGGCGTGGTAAACAATCCAGTCCTCTGTTCCGTCAGGTGACTTGAAGAAACCATTGTGGGCTGGCCCGTATACCCCGTTCTCGGCCTGGAACACGGGCTCCGGCGATTTGCCCCACGAGTCGGGGCTCAGTGGGTCGCCGCCATTGTAGGTCAGCATGCCCAGTTTGTAATGAGGCCCCCAGCACGCGCTGGCCGAGTAGACAATAAAGGTTTGTCCATCATGCTGAAGGACTTCCGGCCCTTCGTTGACTCGCCCGTCCTGTATCTCCCAGTCATAGGTGGGGGTGGAGAGCAAGACCCGCTTACCACTGATGGTCCAGGGATCGCTCATCGGGGCGATGTATATATTTTGGTTGTTGCCTAGCCAAGCTGAAAAGAGGAGGTATAACGACCCATCCAACTGCAGAACGCTGTGGTCAATCGCCCAACCGTCAATCGAATCGTGGAGCCAGGCTTTGTATGTATAAGGTCCCATCGGGTCTGTACCGGCGCTCTCCAGTACGTGCATCCGTTGACCATCACAGCATTTCCACGGCCCCCCGGAGTAGTAAAAGTACCAGCGCAGGCCATTAGGACCGTCCAATAGATAGAACTCGGGGGCCCAAAAGTTGCAGCAGCGCGAGGAGTCTGTATCGGTATAGACGCTCACCGGAGAGGCGTCTATCAGGCCTTGGATGGTGGTGGCGCTCTTCATAGTGAGTCCGGGCCTGAATGAGGGTGACCAAGTCGTCGCTGCCAGGTAGTACTTGCCTTCGTAGTAAACCATCCACGGGTCCGACCCATGGCTCTGGTTAAGCGGATTGCGAAAGGTGACCGGTTCGGCAGGGGAGCAATTAGGGCAGATAAGGATCAAGGCTAAGCCGATCAGCGCTAGCAGCACAAAGGGGATGATGCGCTTAAATCGAGTGTATGATGTCTTGGTCATCATTGTTGCTTTTGAATCAGTGTTTTCCGGCATAGCTTGCTACCCATTCTCTTCATCTAGCGTTAGTGTGGGCCAACCATCCACATCCCAATATAAGGGCCTTATCTGCAGAGTAGGCCTGCCAAAGTTCTGCTTATCGTAGGCGTGATTGACCAATATCGCCGAGTGGCCTTGCTGATAAACGGCGTTATGTCCGGGTCCTATCCATCGGTCGTTCCCTTTATCAATAAGAGTCCCGCCGCCCGCCATCATGGCTTTGCCGTCCTTGTCCACGTAGGGGCCGGCTATTTCCTGGGAACGCCCGACCATGATACGATACGTGCTGTTAACCCCTCGACAGCAGTAGTCAAAGGAGACAAAGAGATAGTAATACCCGTTCCTCTCGACGATGAAAGGCGCTTCTATCGCCGTATTGCCCGGCTTGGCTGCGATCGAACGTAACGTCGCATCTGCCGCCGGTTTCATCGTCTCAGGATTGAGCCGGATCAGCTTGATGCCGCTCCAAAAAGAGCCAAAACTGAGCCACAGATTTCCATCTCTGTCCTGTGCCACGTTTGGGTCGATGGTGTTATAATTGTCTGTATCCGTGGAATGGATGACGACCCCTTCATCCACCCAAGCATAATCCGGATCTGTTGGATCCAAAGTGACGTTAGTCGCCAGACCGATCGCGGACGTATTGCTTCCAAAACTCGAGACCGAGTAGTAGAGATAGTATTTCCGGCATGGTTCAAGTTAGATTTACACTTTTCCCGCGGGCCATTTGACACTCCGGTTTTCTCCTATGGGGCAGGCCAAGAATAGCCGTTTGGAGGCGGTTTTCGGCCAGATTTGGTACTTCTTGGCTAACTTCACGGGAAAATGAATCTGAAAACTTATATCGCAAAAACAAAGTGTCAATCTAACTCCCTGGGATTCTGAACCATGCCGTATTTCCCTTGGTAATGGATGATATCGGGCGCCCAGAGATTTCCATCATTGAACGGAATCATCTGTCTGTTCCACTCCGGCTGCGGGCTGAACACCGGGGCCATACGCTCCCAATGCGTGCCATCCTCAGAGCGTTTCCTGGTTATGCCGATGCCGGTGGCGAATATATACCAGGTGTCCCCCTGTTTGATAATCACCGGCCCAGGCCAGGGAGAGGTATCGACTGGTGGGCAAGAGAGTGTATTGCCAGGGGAGTGAGGGGATAGATTTCTGGGAGGGGCCATACTGGCCTTTGGTCGACGGTGGGATTGGAGCCGGATCCCCCTGGTGGTGCTTAACGGGGATGGGGCGAGGTGGATAGATGAGGGGGTGCAGCCTTTTGAGAGAGCCATACGCCAGTTGGACGGGTTTCACCTGGCCCGGTCTTGCTATCAAGCGGGAGGAGAAGCGGGGCCCGAGTTGTACCAGGCCATGCGGCAAGGGGATTGGGAGCGAGCCAGAGAGATACTCAGCGAGGTCAGACCATCCAAGAAAGAGGGAAGAGCCCGAGAGTGGATAGAGAAGGTTGTCCGAGAGGAGTGGGGAGCGGATTGGCGCATCCAGGCGGGAGTGGAGATGGAAGAAGGACGAGGGTTGGGAACAATGGAGGGGAATGGCGCACAGATCCTGGCCCGGCGGATGAAAGGGAAGGGAATGAGCTGGAGCGAAAGAGGGGCAAGCGCTATGGCCAAAGTGCGAGAACTGCTGACCAACGGCGAGCTGAGCCAATGGTGTGGCCGACAGGCAGCGCGTGGGAATTCTATGCCGAAGCCCCCCGTCGCCATCAGGGCAACGACAAGAAAGAAACGAGATCAGGGGAAATGGCTACAAGCGGGGGTACCAGCGCTATATGGTCCAAGTGCTTCCAAGCCCTGGGTGCAGATTCTCCGCCAGATGCTCCATCCCCACACCTACTAAACCCGAACAGACACCATTGTCTCACAATTCTTGACACATGCCGTTCCGCGTGCTATAATGGCATTAATTATCTGGCCTTTCTGCTCTCGATAGCTATATAGTCTCACTGATTGTTAGGCCGGAAGATAACGGCTACGCCGCGTGTCTGATCCGCACGCTCGAAAAAGTAGGTGCGCTGTCGGACTGGCAATACCTCAAAGATACTCCGTATCCAATCGATCTTTTCATCAGGAAGGAGGTGTACCGGCACAAACATATCTGTTCAGCCTTGGGATACCTGCCCCTAGCCTGAAGAAGGTATCTCCTAAGAAACCCCGAAAAATCGCCCTGTTTTTCGGGACTGTCGCAATCCTATGTTCACACCCCTATTCTGTTCACCTGGAGGAAGAGATGAAAAAGAAAGTCAATCTGACAAGACGTGAGTTCTTGAAGCAAGCTGCCTTATTTTCAGCGACTACCGCGCTGGCGGCTTGCACACCTTCCACCCCAGCGCCAAGCGAGGGGGAAGAAGTCGCTGTACCAACCACTGCGCCAGAAGTGGAGGAAGTCGCGCCAGGCGTGCCCAGGAATGAGTGCCTCATCCTGGAGAACCCATCAGGGACTGTGCAACCGGCAGATGACTTCAACCGCTGGCGGAGCGGCTACAGCGGCGTCTGGGTATGCGGCCTCCAGCAACTGGCCCTGGATGCGCTGTGGTACATCGACCCGGATGCGGGAGTCGACGGCGTATGGGATAATGCCCTGGCAGCCGAGAAGCCGATCTACAATGACGACTTCACCCAGATGACCGTAAAACTCCGCGAGGGCCTCTACTGGAGCGACGGCGTCGAGTTTACGGCGGATGACCTGTACTATACCGTTGATCTCGCGAAGAACACGCCTGGATTGCAGAATCAGGGCCTGTTCGAGGGCAATATTGACCATCTGGAACAGCCCGATAGAAATACCGTTGTCTTCTACCTGAAAGCCCCCAACTCGCGCTTCCACTCGGCCTTTACCGTGCGCTGGGGCGCCTGCTACATGATGCCCAAGCACATTTTTGAAAAGGAAAAGGATCCAGTGGCGTTCAAGTTCAACCCGCCGGTCAGCCTGGGCGCCTACACGCTCAAGGACTTTGATCCAAACGGCAAATGGTTCCTGTGGGAGCGCCGCGAAGACTGGCAGCGGACCTCGGTAGCCCGCCTTGGCGAGGTGTCTGTTAAGTACGCCATGTACATCGACCCCGGACCGAGCGACAAGCGCGTTATCGCCCAAACGGCACATGAGCTGGATGTGATCCACGACTGCACTCCGGAAGGCCGCATCACGCTCGCCAAGAACAGCCCGACTTCGATCGGCTGGTTCCCATCGTTTCCCTGGGCGCATCCCGATCCTACCCTGCCGGCTATCATCTATAACAACGAAAAACCCGGCCTGGACAAGAAGGAAGTACGCTGGGCGCTGACCCTGGCAATCGACATCGCCCAGGTCGCCCTGGCCTCCTACAAAGGTGCGGCAACCATCTCCGCCATCCACGTCCCGCCGACCGGTATGTACCCCCATTACTACCACGAGCCGTTGGAACCCTGGTTGAAAGACTTCACCATCAAAGTTGGTGGGCAGGACTACAAGCCCTACGATCCAACCGCCGCCCAACGGATTGCCGATTTAGCCCGCGAGAGCCTGGGCGAGCTGGTGCCAACCGATCCCGAAATCATCAAGCAGTACATTGGCGCCGGTTGGTGGAAAAACGATCTCGAGGCTGCTGAGCAGTTGATGCTGGACGCCGGCATGGAGAAGGTTGGCGGCAAATGGGCCCTGCCCGACGGCTCGCCCTTCAAGGTGCCGCTGATGAGCATGAGTGAAAGCAACCCAACTATGAACCGGGCTGCCGCCATGGTTGTCGAAAACTGGAAGGCTTTCGGCATCGACACCACCCTCGACGCGCAGGCCAATCCCTGGCCCATCATGAGCAGCGGCGAATACACCGCCAACCTGGCCTGGACGATCGAGACCTGGGGTGGGGACCCCGACCTGTTCTTCTTCCTCAACTCTTGGCACTCAAAGTTCTACAGACCGAGCGGCGAATCCGCCGCCGGCACCAACAGCATGCGCTGGAAGAACCCCGAACTCGACAGGATCATCGAAAGCATCCAGAAGATCTCGTTCGACGATCCCAAGGGCGTCGAGCTGGGACAGGAGTACTGCAAACTCGCCGCACAGGAGATGCCGATTACCCCGCTCATGGCGTACAACGTCTTCACGACCATGGACACCACCTACTTCACCGGGTATCCAACGATTGATGATCCCTACACGGATCCGGTGCCGAACTGGGGTAACACCAAGTACATGTTCGTCAAGATTAAGCCCAAGAACGCATGACCTCGCCGCTGCAAAGGTTGCGCTGCTCATTGGGCTGGTGCCAATGAGTTGAACGCGATAATCGAGGAAAAAAGACAGCAGCAACATTCTCCCCCTCCACAGCGGTTGTCCAAAACGGCAGCCACTGTGGGGGGGGGGTCTCATGTTGGAGGTAATCCAAATGCGAAAGTTCATACTGCGTTATTTAATTCCGCGCTTCCTTCAGTTCTTAACGATCATTTTTGTTGGGATCACGGTCACCTTTATCATTCCCCGGCTCTCTCCCTCGGACCCGGTAGAAGCGCAGATATCCATGATGATGGCGAGGGGTGAGACCCTCGACCCCCAATCCATCGCCTCAATGCGCGCCGCTCTGACAGATCTGTACGGCCTGTCTGGCGGTCCGGTCCAGCAGTATTTCGCGTTTTGGGGTCGCTTGCTCCGGGGTGACCTCGGCCCTTCGCTCGCTAATTTCCCGACCCCGGTGTCCGAGATGATTGGCCAGGCCATGCCGTACACGCTCAGCGTGTTGATCGCCGCGGTCATTATTTCGTGGATTTTTGGCAACCTGTTCGGCGCCCTGTCCAGCTACTATCCTAAAAACAAAGCCTTGAACGTGATCGAGGTGCTGGGCCAGGCGGTCCGCCCTATCCCATACTACATTGTGGCCCTTGTCCTGCTGGTGGTGTTTGCCTTTTTTATCCCGATCTTCCCCTTCAGCGGGGCTTACCCAATCGGGACTCGTCCGAGCTGGTCTCTCGGGTTTATCTGGACCTACATCAAGCATTCCGTGCTCCCGGCAGCCACCCTGGTGCTGGTCGGGTTTGGCGGCTGGTTTATCGGTATGAAATCACTCACCTCCAACATCATCTCCGAGGACTATGTGGCTTATGCTGAAGCCGCCGGGCTGAATGAAAGTAAGATCCTCAACCATTACATCATGCGCAACGCCTTGCTGCCACAGCTCACCGGGCTGGCCATGTCGCTTGGAACGGTCTTCAGCGGCGCCCTCATAATGGAGGTTGTCTTTGGTTTCCCGGGGCTTGGTATGCTGACCATGGCGGCGGTCTTCAGGAGCGATTATTCCATGATCATGGGCATTGCCATTTACTCGATCATCGGCGTGGCTGTCGCCGTTTTTCTCATGGATTTAATCTACCCGCTGTTCGATCCGCGGGTACGATATCAATAGGAGGTCGCCCAATGTCTAGAGTTTTACGTGATCTGCTCAGATACGACGGCCGCTTCCGTTTCGGCTTTATTTCACTGGCAGCCGTAGTGGTGATGGTTCTGCTATCCATCGTTTCTCCTGATGATCCGAACAAGACTTTCGTGGTTGCGATGGACGCACCCCCATCGCTTGAACACCTTTTTGGCACCAACTCCCGGGGCCAGGATATCTTCTGGTGGTTGACCTTTGCCGTGCGCAATTCGCTGATCATGGGGGTGATTACTGCGGTTATATCTCGCGTGATCGCCATCATAGTTGGTCTCACCGCCGGGTATCAGGGCGGATGGCTCGACAGGGTGCTGATGTCGGTCAACGACAGCTTCGTGATTATGCCCCTGCTGCCCATCCTGATCCTGCTGGGTTTCCTGCTGCGCGACATGATGAACCTGTTCCTGCTGGGTGTCGTCCTGGGATTCTTTGGCTGGCCTTATGACGCCCGCCTGATTCGCTCCCAGGTGTTGAGCCTGAAGGAGCGCTTATTTACACGAACCGCGGTCCATTCCGGGACCAACGGATTTTGGATCACGATCAACGAGCACCTTCCCTTCGTGCTCCCGATCGTGTTTGCCACCACCATTAATAACATGCTGTGGTCAATTGGCATGGAGGTCACTTTGAGCGTTCTGGGGCTTTCGGATCTGACCACCCCTTCCCTCGGAACCGCACTCTTCTGGGCCAATCAGCACGGGGCCTTGGTGGCGGGGGTCTGGTGGTGGATCGCTGCACCGGCTCTGGTGGCTATCATTCTGTTTCTCGGTCTGTATCTGCTCTCCGCAAGCATCAACGAGTACATTGATCCACGGACCCGCTTGCGCTTGATGGGAGGATAACCAGTGACACTATTAAGCGTACAAAACCTCTGTGCTTACTACCGGACTGAGATATATGGCATCTCCCGGACCGTACGGGCTGTTGACGATGTTTCTTTTGACCTCCTACCGAATGAGATTTATGGCGTGGCAGGTGAGTCGAGTTGTGGCAAAACCACTCTGGTCAAGGTAATCTCGGGTAATATCAAGCCTCCACTAAAAGTAAATTCGGGAAGCGTTAACTATCATTTCGGGGCCTATGATGTCGATATGTTGCATATTTCCCCGGAAGATCTCCGGCGCAACGTGCGCTGGAAGGAAATCTCTTATGTGATGCAGGGATCAATGAGCGTTCTCAACCCGGTGCGGAAGATTATCAAGACCTTCGAGGATATTGTTGATACGCACGAACGCATTATGGATAAGGACAGATTTCTCGAACAGGCACGAGAGCATGTCAACCGACTGGGACTCCCGACCGAGGTCCTCAACTCCTATCCCCATCAGCTTTCTGGCGGAATGAGGCAGCGGGTGACCATTGCCCTGGCGACCGTGTTCCATCCCAGTCTGATCATTGCCGATGAGCCCACCACGGCCCTGGATGTCGTCGTTCAGCGTGGAGTCCTGCAGATGATTAAGAATATCCAGACCATGAGCAGCAATACGGTGCTCCTGGTGACCCATGACATGGCTGTGCATGCCAATGTGGCTGACCGGGTGATGATCATGTATGCGGGCCGCATTGCCGAGGAGGCGCCCACCGAAAGTATTTTCAATGCACCGCTCCATCCCTACACCCAACATCTGATCCGCTCGCTGCCGATGATCGGTGAAAGATCGACTAAAGCGAGTTTACGAGGCGCACCACCAAACCTCGCCAACCCGCCAAGTGGCTGCCGGTTCCACGAACGCTGCCCTCAAGTGATGGATGTTTGCCGGACTAAAGTACCCGATTTAGTCCCGGTTCAAGAAAATCATCGGGTGGCCTGCCACCTGGTCGAGGAGGCCTCCCTATGAGCACAACCGAAAAACTGCTGGATGTTCAACACGTCACGGTCGAGTTTCATATTGGTGGGCGCCTGGGAGGCTCGCTCCTGGTGGCTGTCAATGACGTTTCCTTCTCGCTGGACGAGGATCGGCCGGAAATTTTCACCCTGGCGGGCGAAAGCGGCAGCGGCAAGACCACCCTCTCGCGGCTACTGCTTCGCGATCTTGAACCGACGCAAGGTAAGGTATTGTTTGAAGGGCGCGATCTGGCAACGATCCGCAAGCGATCCGAATTCAAAGAGTTCATGAAGAAGGTTCAACCGGTGTTCCAGAACCCGTTCGAGACTTTCAGCCCCTTACGGCGGGTAGATGCCTACTTGATTGATACTGCCGTGAATTTTGGGATGGCATCTAATCGTCGTGAATCAGTCCAGATCGTAGATGATGCTCTTGGTAATGTGGGGTTGTCGCTGGAGGAAGTGAGCAGGCGCTATCCCCACGAGCTTTCCGGCGGCCAGGTCCAGCGCGTTTCGGTCGCGCGGGCGCTCATCTCCCAGCCTAAACTGATCATTGCCGATGAGCCCGTCTCGATGGTCGATGCCTCGTTACGCATGGAAATCGTTAACCTGTTCCGTGAGCTTCGGGATGAACAAAAGGTGAGCGTCATTTACATCACGCATGACCTGGCGACGGCTTACTACATCAGCGACCGCATCGAGATCATGCTACGCGGTTATATCGTCGAATCCGGGCCGGTAGAGAGTGTTCTGAACCGCCCTTTCCATCCCTATACAAAACTCCTCAAGGAATCGGTGCCTGAACCCGCGCCCAAAGAGAGAGAGTCATGGGCCAAGCATATTTCGCTCGGAACGACGGAGGTGAAGGAATACGGCCGGGTGGGATGCAAGTTTGCGGGTCGTTGCCCGCAGGTGATGGATATCTGCCGCAAGGTGGATCCCCCGGATGTGCAGGTTGAACGGCGGATGGTGAAGTGCTACCTGTACACAGAGCACGCAGGGCAGACCTCGCCAGAAGGACAAACATGACCCCCACCGGGTATCAGCTTACAAAGGTGCCCTTCACAGCGGTTCAATTATCTGATTCATTCTGGGCTCCGCGCATCGAAGCCAACCGCCCAGCTCGAGTCAAACACACCCGTTTGATTTCGCACACATGAAGAAACGAGGATATTACGCCAAAGAGAAAAAGTCACACACCAATATTGCCATGGTATTGCTGACTAGCGATCTCTGCCGCTCGCGCCTCGAGTTCCGCCAGGTACTTCGACGGCTGACGACGAAAGCGCCGATTATCCGTGA
>Ga0307379_10000748_pt1 | contig 53069 bp, 54 predicted proteins | sample UN2MG_FD_202237 | JGI IMG/M metagenome (GOLD analysis project Ga0307379, IMG submission 202237) | Soil microbial communities from Risofladan, Vaasa, Finland - UN-2 | ecosystem: Environmental > Terrestrial > Soil > Coastal area > Acid sulfate soil | place: Finland: Risofladan, Vaasa | collected... | reverse complement strand
CCCTTATATCGTTGAAAAAGATCAGGAGCGGTTGTTTCACCATACTGAAGTGCGCGCCCCCTGCGTGAAGCCGAATACTGAGGTCCAAGTCGTCGCAATTCCCTGATGCTTTATCAAACTTCGTATGAAGTAAAAGCTTTTTTGATAAAAGAAGAGAGCTCGACTGAAGGAGCGGTGCTCTCTTGAATAGATATTCTGCAATATGCTCGTGGCGCTCAATCTCCCTGTCCGAACTCAAAACCTTTACGGCACCGTTATACATGATGACCTGGCAGTAGCAGACTGTATTGTAAGGCTCAGGCTGGCTCAGGATATGGTTCACCTGACGATCGAGCTTTTCCGGAAGCCAGATATCATCCGAGTCGAGAAAAGCAACGAACTGCCCCCTGGCTTCTCTGATTCCTCTGTTCCGCGCCTCTGCTGAGCCGAGATTCCTCTCGTGACGGATATACCGTATGTCAGGACCGCATAGAGACACGACACTCCTCAGGTCTTCTGTAGACCCGTCGTCTACGACTACGATTTCGAAGCCTCTGTATGTCTGGGCCTTCACGCTTTCGATCGCTCTCTTTATATAGTGAGCTCGATTATAGGCCGGTATTATTACTGAAACAGTCGGTGAGCTACTCATCAGTGAAATGATCTCCCTCGCGTTTTGGAGGAGGCCGCCTTGTACCGCAGAAGCGTGCCCTCCCCCTTATCATGAGCTTTTTGCACGGTGCACGGTAAATGCACTTCCTTCACCGGCACACGCTGATGGGACCTTCCCTTCAGGTCCATACGTATCCCGATATTTCCTGCCTGCATATGAATCTTTCTTATGTTGCGCGTAACGAAAACCTGGAAGAACTGAATACCTATATCGACCCCTGTTGTTCCCTCTTCGGGATCGATCATAATGTAACCGTTTCCCACGGGAATGATATTTTCTGAAACCAGCAAGCCGATTTCTCCAGTCATAATTAGTTGCTAGTGCATTCTCCGTACCGTACGACAAACAGGTGTACGGTACGGCTTAATTACCAATTCACCAACATTGCTTTATACACCAGCTCACGAATTGGTTCCTTATAATAATTAGATTTTTTTGTTGATATAGCAATTTTATTAAATATTATAAATTAAAACATAAGAGATAAATGAACCAATTCTGTAGTTTATGCTTCTGTCATCAACTACGAATTAGTTACGAGTAAAATAGTTACATAGATGTCTTTTCTTTTTGAACATACTAATTATAAGCTAAATGAGGGTAAAGGGCAACCTAACTACGGAAATCCCGGTCTCCTCATTGTCCGATTCTGCTTTTATTCGAGAACGCATGAAAAAACTTATCCATCACCGAATTCCATCTACAATACACAGATTTTCTGAGGTTACAGGTTGAGAAATGTCGATAGTAGAGATATATTATTCAGTAGAATAGTACAGGAAGAACAGCATGAGAAGGCTTCTTTACATCTTCATCCCCATACTGCTCATACTGGGCTCATGCGGGATTAGGACGGACCTCTTCCATATAGCCTCTTCGGACCTAAGGGTATACTCCTGCGACCCTGTAAACGGGGGACCCGATATTCCGCTCAATGCGAAAGTCACGGTCGCCTTTACCGCCAACATGGATACCTGGACTACGAAAGATGCGTTTTCGATCTCCTTCGGCGGCAGCACCTACACCGCCGACGACGGCTGGTTCGAGTGGTTCGCCGGGGAGAGCGCGTTTGTATTCCACTACGATCCCGACCATTCCGGCGGCAACGACGACGATTATCCGGTAGGGACGGAGATCACTGTGAGTATAGATACGAGTGCGCGGGACCAAGAAGGCTTCTATCTCACAGAGCAGTTCGAGTGGTCCTTCACCACTTCGCCCGTCCCCTTCTCGGACCTCACCATACCCGAAGTAACGGTATGGGCCCCCTCCTTTTCGGAGCAGATATCCCCGCCGGATTTCGTTGAAATCCAGTTCACAGAGCCGATGATCGCGAGTACCGTTGTACACAGCTTTGTTCTCGCGTCAACCGATTGGCAGGACATAAGATGGTTAGAGCACGGACACTTCCAGTGGTACGATAACAGAATGAGGTTCCGCTACTATCCCCTGAATCCTCTCAAGACAGGCAAAGATTACAAAGTCATGTTCGATTACACCAACGTCAGACCGTGGGACCGCGCAGGAAACCAGCTCGACTCCGCAGACTGGAACTACACGTTCCCCTCGCAGTGGCAAGGGAGTATCAGGATCGTGGTGGACCCGCTGCAGGTCTCTGAACAGCTCACCGATTTTCCGGTGTACGTGGACCTCAGCCAGGTGGATTCCTCCTTTTTCGATGACATAGCACCGGGCGGAACCGATATCTTCGTATTCGACGACAGTAGAACGAAGAAGCTTCCGAGGGAGCTTGTATATACCGGTCCGAATGAAGGTGAGCTCTGGTTCAAGGCCCCGAAGCTGTACACGGACAGGGATACCGTGTTCTATATACTGTACGACTCGCTCCTGGTCGATTCAAACGACACGGACGTGTGGAGCAACGGCTACCTCGGGGTCTACCACCTTCACCAAAGCTTCGATGATTCGACTATACACGCGCACACCGCGAATGATTCCGGAACCTCGGACCAGCTCACTCAGATCGGAAGGGGTCGTTTATTTGATGCAGTAGGTGACGACCTGATTGACATTCCGTTTCCCGATATTGTCAAGAGAGACGGTACTGTTTCCCTGTGGATTTGTCCGAACGACTGGGGAGTATCAGACCACCGAACGATCTTCGACGCGTCCCTGCCGCCGATCAACCCGTTTTTCCTCGATTTCCAGCTAGAGGGCCCGCTCCGGTTCAGGACCTCCGACTTTAGCGGAAACCCATACGAGGTGACAAAGGACGTTTCCTCATTTATTCCCGGGTCCTGGCATCACCTGACAGGCACGTGGCGATACAAGGCCGACCTGGGAGATACGATTACCGCGCCGGCGGCAAACATGTACTTCGACGGGGATTTCGTCGGGCAGAGCGGTGGCGTCCTCTCGACCCTGCCGGTCCTCAACTCGCCGTTTATCGGGCACACAAGGGCTGACTTCGAAACGACCGGTAAATTCTGGGGATCCATCGACGAGATCCATATCTCCGACATCCGGAGGACCGCGGGATGGGTCAGGACCCAGTACAATAACCAGAACGCTCCCTGGGTCGGAGCCGGCGGGTTCTTCAAAGAAATCACTCTGGAATAAGCGTCCAAACGTTCAACGCCGGTAGAACCGATGCCTGGCAGCTATCGGCCATTGGCTGTTGGTGAATCCAACGTGGTCATACAGATTGCAGATAACGGTCTCTATTCCCACCGTTCGAGAGACCGGAGATAGAACCTGTTCCCGCCGTATTCGTTCTCAACAAGCTTGCCCTCCCTCAGGAGCCAATCGAGAAGTACGGTACCTCCGCCGGTTTCCTTTAAGAACTCCTCCACCGCGTCCTCCCTCATGGGGTGCACAGCAGTAATGGAGAGAAGGTCCCGCTCGATGTTCCCGGTATGCTGAAACTCGTTTCCCTCGTATCCGACGAGGAGCTCCGTATTGATTCCGCTTTCATGCAGTAGATGATACGTGAGGCCGACCTTGTACTCGCTGGCATGTTTCACCCATGTCTCGGCGGGCGGCCTTACCGGTACGGCAATGTAGCTCTTCTGCGGCTTAACTGCTTTAATAAAGTCCGTGGTAGAGATGATAGCTTCGACTGCATCGTTGATACCTGCAACAAGCATTGTCTCTGTTAAAAGTATACCGTCGTAATCGCAGGAAAACCGCCCTATCCCGTCGAGCACAGAATCCAGTCTTAATTCACCGTGCGGCCTCGCAATCCTTTTCCAGCTCTGTTCTGCTACAGTATCGATTTTCACAGAAACGAGATCAGCGTTCCCAATGGCTTTTCGTACCTCACTCTTCCAGAGCAGAGATGCATTCGTGATCACCGCGACCCGCACACCAAGGCTCTTTACCCCGTCTATCTGCTCTCCAATACACCTTTCGAGCGTTGGCTCGCCTTCAGGCACGAATGAAAGCCAGTCTACGCTGATTCCGCTCTCCTTCGCCATCTCGAGCTTTGCAGCAACTGCTTCCACCACATCTTTCGTATCGTACCAGTGGCCCTGTGTCGAAGACATGTGCCTCGTACGCCGGAGCTGACAGTAGATGCACGAATAGGTACAGTGACTGGGAGGGATCATGTTAATACCGAGACTCTTTCCCAGGCGCCTCGACGGGACGGGGCCGAACGCGATCATAATCTTTCCCATATTGAAAATGGTTCCCGTTATCAATATTATAACCGCTTTGTCGTCCGGTCAAGGTTAATGCGGTTTTCTCAAAGATTGCTGCAATCTGATTGCATAGCAAGGGGGTTAAATGATAATTTGGCAGATGTAAAAAATAATGTTTACGGTGAGAAAAGCGCTAAAACACCCATTCCTTAATATTTACGGTGATTTGTGAGAAATGGGGGTTAATCTCCCTTTACTTGACCTTCAATGAAAGCTTCACTAAACTATAGGAAAGGGATGAAAACGTTGAACCTGAAAAGACTATACCATCATCTTGTCTGGCTCATGAGGGGAGTGCAGGTCATAGCCCTCGTAGGGAGGTCCGGGACAGGCAAGAGCTTCAGGGCCCAACTCCTTGCTCAGAAATTCGGGATCGATATCATCATCGACGACGGACTTCTCATCAGGGATCAGAACATTCTCGCGGGAAAATCGGCAAAAAGGGAAAAGGTAAATATCACCGCGGTGAAGACCGCGCTCTTCACCGACGATGCCCATTCCAGGGAGGTGCTGACAGCACTCCAGCATCAGCGGTTCAAGCGCGTGTTGATACTCGGCACGTCGGAGAAGATGGTGCATTCAATCGCGCAGACACTGGACCTCCCCCACCCCCAGCGTATCATCAATATCGACGACGTAGCCACCCGGGAGGAGATCGAGACCGCACGCCGGGCAAGACAGACCGAAGGCAAGCATATCATTCCGGTCCCTACCATAGAGGTAAAACGCAACTACCCGCATATCCTACTCGACTCCGTCAAGATTCTTATTAAAAAGGGCCTTCCTTTTAGAAGGCGGCCGCAGGTCATCGAAAAGACAGTGGTGACAACGGAGTACTTGTCGAAGGGAAGGGTCTCGATTTCCGAAGGATCGTTGAGCCAGATGGTGTTTCACTGCGTGAGCGAGTTCGATCCGACTCTCAGGGTCATGAAGGTTATTGTGAAAAACGACCGTTCGGTTTACAGTCTCGAAGTAGTACTAAACATTCCATACGGTCTGCAGATTGCGGGAAGGATCCACGATCTTCAGCAGTACATCATGGTGAATATAGAAAAGTTTACCGGAATTATCCTGAAGAGGGTCGACATCACGATAGGAAGGGTATCAGACGTTAACGAGGAACCGGTCGGCAAAAAGCTCTAAAATGACAGAGAAGCTCTAAAAATATACCCGGACGTTTTTCAGAAGGAAAAAAAGAGGCTTGAAGGTTTTTGCTATTCCGTCTCTTTTGCTGCAGAGATATCCTTTATCTTCTTTATGATCGCCTTGATGTTCACATGCTTCTTTATAAGCGACTTGGCCCGTTTGATCTTGTCCGTATCCGTCGGGCGGATCTTCACGATGAGGTTGTTCAGCCTCTGCGCGGTCTCGTAGGTCATCTCCTTCACCAGGATCATAGGTATATTGGTGCGCTTTACAAGCTTTAGGATCGTCTTATTGGGAAAAATCCCGCCGGTGAGGATTATCCCCTTCACGCAGTACGCCTTGGAGATCCCTATCACGCATCCGCTCAGTGCAGCGAGAATGAGGTCCTCACGGTTTCCCGGGGTGATTAAAAGCTCGTCTCCACGGAAGAACTCGAGCGCCGTATGCGGAGGCATCGCGCCTACGAGGATCTTTCCAACGCTCTGATCGAGCCCCTTTTCGCCGCAAAGAAGCTGCCCGTGGATGTCCTCAAGAAGCTGACGAATCGTGGGGCTCGACAGCTGGGGACAGAAGGGGACTACCCCAAGCACGTCTATACCTCTCTTGCTAAAGCCATCCCGGACAAGCCGGTCGATCTTATCGTACTTATCTTCTCTCACCTTGTTTATCACAACACCCAGAAGCTTCACCCCCAGGCTGTCAAACAGCGCCTTGTTGATGCTCACCTCGTCTATCGGCCTGCCGATCCCGCCAAGTGTCACCAACACTACCGGTGCGTCCAGAAGCTTCGCGACCTCCGCATTGGAAAGGTCGAGCACGGAACCGACCCCGGCGTGCCCTGTTCCCTCGATCACCATGAAGTCCTTCCCGTGGCTCGCTCTGAGGTACGCCTGCTGGACCTTGCGCCTGAGCTTCTCGGGGTCCCCTTTTTCGATATACCTCTCTGTAAACCCGCGAGGAATAGCTATGGGGCTCATGTCGGTGAGCTGGTTTTGTATCCCGAAGACCTCCTGCATGAGGGTCGCATCCTTATCTATCTTGTGCCCCTGTATTGTGGTGACCTGCTGGCCCACGGGTTTTATGTATCCGACCTGTTCGAAGTATGCGTTGGTTGCAGAGAGGAGTCCAAGAGCCGTGACTGTCTTACCGTCATTCTGTCGGGTCGCTGCGACATATACACGCATCGTGTTACTCCAGCCTAGATAATATGGAACGCTTCCTCGATAAAATTTGAAAAGGTCCTGCGGATGGTATGGGCCCAAGGGGTTGGTATGCGAGACTCTTCGTGGCCCGTTTATTCTTCAGTATCGGAGATATCGACGCCAACGTCCTCTATATAGGGAATTTCATCAGACGTTTCTTCCGGGAGATCCTCGATCGTTTCCTTCACCTCAAGCATCTCTCGGATCTGGATCTTCGACTGCCGTGAATTGAGATAGCCCAGAACAAAACTCACGATGAGGAACAAAGCCGCAAGCAGTGTCGTGAATTTAGTGAGTACGTTGCCTGTCTTCGTTCCAAAGGCGGACTGGCTTCCTCCTCCGAACAAACCCAATCCTCCGCCCGAGCCCGGCTGTATCAGTACCACTACAATGAGCAGTACCGCAACAATAAAAAAAATAGCTGTTAGTGATATTACCATGCCTGTTTACCTTTACCTATTAATATATCCTAAAAAGGCTCAGGATTCAAACTTTATAATGCGTAGAAAGGAATCCGCCTTCAGCGACGCCCCACCCACGAGAACTCCATCAATGTTCGGTTTTGCCATCAATCCGTCTATGTTCTGCGGCTTCACCGAGCCACCGTACAATATGCGTATCTCAGAAGCGGCCTGCTGTGAATAGAGCTCGGAGACAAGCGACCTGATGTACGATTGGACGCCGTCGGCATCCTCCGGCGTTGCAGTCTTTCCCGTACCTATCGCCCATACCGGCTCATAGGCAATGACCACGTCCTTCAGGGTTTCCCCGCTTACGCCCGTGAGTCCGCTTTCAATCTGCCTTTTTATAACATCTTCAGTAGCTTGTGATTCCCTCTCCTCCAGAAGCTCGCCTACGCAAAGGACCACCTTGAGCCCCTGTTTCAGTGCTGAGAGCACCTTACTGTTGAGGAGGTCGTCCGGCTCTCCGAAAACGTGCCGCCTCTCACTGTGACCGATGATTACCCACCGGCATGGAACGGAGAGAAGCATCTTCCCCGAGACCTCACCTGTGAACGCCCCTTCTTCCTCATGGTAGATGTTCTGTGCGCCGAGCTGGATCTTCGATCCCTCGGTCACCCGGGCAACTTCGCTCAGGAGGGGAAAAGAAGGGCATACAAGTATGTCCCTGTCCTCAATGTCCCCTGTTCCCTTCACCAGCTCTTCTGCGAGTCGGACCCCGTTTTCGATATCTAAAAACATCTTCCAGTTTGCGGCAATAAAAGGTCGCCTCATCTGCCTGTCCTCACTTCGATTTCTGTGTCAAATATACCGTTACTGCAATTTATCGAGAAGCGCCACAACCCCGGGTAGCTCTTTTCCCTCGAGAAATTCAAGGGAGGCGCCTCCGCCTGTAGATACGTGAGTGATCCGTGCGGCGAGTCCCGCCGAGTTCACCGCAGCAACAGAATCTCCGCCTCCTACCACAGTCGTGCCCTTACTCGAAGCCAGCGCCTTGGCTAGCTGCCTCGTTCCCTTTGAGAATTTCTCGATCTCGAATACCCCCATCGGCCCGTTCCAAAGGATGGTCTTTCCGATCTTTATCTCCTTCTTGAACGCCCTCACAGACTTCGGTCCTATATCGAGGCCGATCATCCCCGCGGGGATCGCGTTTGTGTCGACGATCCTGACCCTTGCATCCTCCTCGACCTTTTCAGCGATGACGTGGTCAAGTGGGAGCAAAAGTTTGATTTTCTTCTCGTCAGCCTTTTTGATAAGCTGGAAGGCTAGTTTTACCTTGTCCGTCTCGACCAGCGAGTTTCCGACCTCGAACCCTTTTGCCTTGAGGAATGTGTAGCACATCCCTCCCCCGATGATGAGCACATCGACCCGGTCTATGAGCTTTTCGAGCACGCCTATCTTCGTCGAGACTTTCGCCCCGCCGATGATCGCGATGTAAGGGTGCTCCGGAGAATATAGCAGCTTGCCGAGGAAGTTCATCTCCTTCTCCATAAGGAAACCCGCGTATGCCGGTAAAAGCTTTGCAATTCCCTCTGTCGAAGCATGCGCGCGGTGCGCGGTACCGAATGCATCATTCACATAAACGTCGGCATAGGCTGCGAGCCCTTCTGCAAACTTCGGGTCGTTCGCCTCCTCCTCCTTGTGGAACCTGAGGTTCTCGAGAATCGCGACATCGCCGTTCTGCATACCTGAAATTATCTTCTGCGTCTCCTCACCGATCGAGTCTCTGCACACGATGACCTCTTTACCGAGAAGCTCTGAGAGCCTCTTTCCCACGGGTTCGAGCCTGAGATCTTCCTTTACCTGCCCTTTCGGTCTTCCCAGATGGCTCATAAGCACGAGCTTCGTGTCCTGGTTCATCACATGTTCTATGGTCGGAAGTGCAGCTCTAATACGCGTGTCATCCGTTATTCTTCCTTTAGAATCGAGAGGAACGTTAAAATCCACCCGCATGATGACGCGCTTACCGTGTAGGTCGACATCTCTGATCGTCTTCTTATTGATCATGCAACTCTCTCCGTGTCGTAATGGCTTTTCAGTACTATATACCCGTTAATTGGTAAAGCTGCACCAGAATCTTTGCCAGTTCCTGGAAATGTCATCGGACATACAGGTTGCAGCTGTTTCAATGTACAAAACTCTATTAGAAAAGTTTCTCTGCGAGATCCACGACTCTGTTGGAGTATCCCCACTCGTTGTCGTACCAGGAAATTACCTTTACCAATCTCTTGTCGATAACCATTGTAAGGAGCGAATCAAAGATCGATGAGTACGGGTTGCCGATTACATCCGTCGAGACGATGGGATCGGTGCAGTACTGGAGGATACCCTTCATTGGACCTTCGGCAGCCTTCCGCATGGCATCGTTCACCATCTCCTTCGTCACATCCTGGCCGACCTCCACCACGAGGTCTACAATAGACCCGTCGGGGACCGGGACCCTCATCGCCATTCCGTCGAGCTTGCCGTTGAGCGCGGGGATCACTTTCCCGATCGCCTTTGCGGCGCCTGTTGTCGTGGGGATGATGTTCGTTGAAGCGGCGCGAGCTCTCCTGAGATCCGAATGCGCGAGATCGAGGATACGCTGGTCGTTCGTGAAGGCGTGAATCGTGGTCATGAGGCCGCTCTTGATCGTAAAGCTGTCGTGAAGCACCTTCGAAATCGGCGCGAGACAGTTGGTCGTACAGGATGCATTGGAAACGATCTTGTCCTCAGGTTTCAGCATATCATCGTTTACGCCGAGCACGATGGTCCGATCGATCTCGTCCTTTGCGGGCACCGTGAGTATCACCTTCTTCGCCCCTGCATCGAGGTGCATTGCGACCTGTTCCCTTTTCCTGAATACTCCTGTCGACTCGACAGCAAGATCGACACCAAGCTCCTTCCAGGGCAGCTTAGAGGGGTCTCTCTCACTGAGCACTTTTACTGCTTTACCGTTTACAGAAAAACCGTCCGACGTGACTTCTACTTTTGCGTCCAGTCTTCCGTGGACCGAATCGTATCGAAGCAGATGGGCGAGCTGATCAGGTGGAAACATATCGTTGACAACCACGACCTCAACGTTCTCTCTTTTATCTGCAATTCTGAAAACGTTTCTTCCGATCCTACCGAATCCGTTGATTGCAATTTTTATAGCCATTCTAAATCCTCCAACTATTGTTTTGCTGGTTTTCGGGTGAATAGTACCCGAGAACCAGGTTCATGTCATGTAATGTTGATATCAAACCGATGCTTAAAAATATATTTTATAAGTGTAATAAGTTTTCATTAGATCATCAAGAAATTATATTCCCGGATTCTATTCTCTCTTCAGAACCGCCATGAATGCCTGCTGGGGGATGTCTACGTTGCCGACCCTCTTCATGCGTTTCTTTCCCTCTTTCTGCCGCTCGATCAGCTTTCGCTTTCTCGTGATGTCTCCTCCGTAGCATTTCGCCGTCACGTTCTTTCCGACCGCGCCTATGGTTTCGCGGGCGATGATCTGTCCCCCGATCGCCGCCTGCACCGCGACCTTGAACAGGTGCCGCGGGATTTCGGCCTTCAGCTTGCGTACGATCTCCCTCGCGCGCTCGTACGCCCTCTCCCGCCGCACGATCTGTGAGAGCGCGTCCACCTGCTTGCCGTTCACCAGGATGTCGAGCCGCACGAGGTCCGCACTCCGGTAGTCGATGTACTCGTAGTCGAGGGACGCGTACCCCCTGGAAACGGACTTCAGCCGGTCATGGAAGTCGTATATCACCTCCGACAGAGGCATGTCGTACTCGACCTCCACCCTCTTCACCCCGATATAGCTCATCGACACCTGGATCCCGTGACGGGAGATGGCGAGCTGCATGACATTCCCTATATACTCCTCCGGCGTCACTATGGTGGCACGGACGAACGGCTCCTCCGCATGTTCGAATTTTCCGGTATCGGGGAAGTTTACCGGATTGTTGATGATCCCCGATGTCCCGTTTATCCACGCCACCCTAATTTTCGTGCTCGGCGCGGTTATGACGAGCGACAGACCGAACTCCCTCTCGAGCCGCTCCTGCACCACTTCGAGGTGGAGCAGCCCCAAAAACCCGCATCGAAAACCGAACCCGAGCGCAGTGGAGGAGTCGGGCTCGTACACGAGCGAGCTGTCGTTGAGCCGGAGCTTCTCCATCGACCGGGTGAGCTCCTCGAAATCGTCCGCAGAGGTCGGATAGATCGAGGAGTATACCATGGGCTTTACCTCTCTGTATCCGGCGAGCGGCTCTTTCGCCCCTCCACTCACGTGGGTGATGGTGTCGCCGACCCTCGTCTGCCGTATCTCCTTGATCCCGGAGATGACGTAGCCCACCTCACCCGCAGAGAGGCCCTTGTTGACACTCATCTGAGGTTTGAAGAGGCCCGTCTCCTCCACCCTGTACTCCATACCGGACGACATGAGCCTGACGCGGTCATCAGGTTCTATTTTTCCGGAAAACACCCTCACGTGCACGACCACGCCGCGGTACGTATCGAAATGCGAGTCGAAGATGAGGCATCGAAGCGGCCCTGAGTCGTCCTTCGGCGGCGGCACGTGCTCCACGACCCGGTCGAGAACCTCCCGAACCCCCCTCCCATCCTTGGCGCTCGCGAGCACTATCTCCTCGCGGCTGAAACCGAGGTCCTTTACGATCTGGTCTATCGTGCCCTCGACGTCCGCCTGGGGCATGTCTATCTTGTTCACTATCGGAATGATGACCAGGTCGTGCTCAAACGCCATGTAGAAATTCGAGAGGGTCTGGGCCTCTATGCCCTGGGACGCGTCGACGAGCAGAAGGGCCCCCTCGCATGCAGCCAGGGAGCGCGAGACCTCGTACGTGAAATCCACGTGCCCCGGAGTATCGAGGAGGTTGAGGGTATACGTCTCATCTCTGTATTCGTAGTTCAGGGTAACGGGATGCGACTTTATCGTGATCCCGCGCTCCCGTTCGATGTCCATCGAATCGAGGAACTGCTGTGCGCCTGCTTCCGGGGCAAGGACTCCGGTTATCTCGAGAAAACGGTCTGCGAGTGTCGATTTACCGTGATCGATATGTGCGATGATACAGAAGTTTCTGATCCTGCTGTGCATGAAGGTACTCGCGACCGGTCGTTGATGGATTTTAAAAAATAGCAGCTGTTTTCTTGCAGGCTGTACTGCTTTCTTTTCTCTGCTTTACTACTTCTCCTTTAACGACGCCTGGGCCGCAGCGAGACGTGCGATCGGGACCCTGAACGGAGAGCAGCTCACATAGTTCATGCCAACACGGTGGCAGAACTCGACGGAGGAAGGCTCTCCCCCGTGCTCACCGCAGATACCGACCTTGAGGTCGGGTCTGGTGGATCTTCCTCGCTTGATACCGAGATCAACGAGCTGTCCGACTCCCTCCTGGTCCAGTACCTGGAACGGGTCCTTCTCGAGTATTCCCTGCTTTACGTAGTCCGGAAGGAACACACCGGCATCGTCGCGCGAATAGCCGAACGTCATCTGGGTAAGGTCGTTCGTCCCGAAAGAGAAGAAATCGGCGACCTCAGCGATCTTGTCTGCAACAAGCGCGGCTCTGGGGATCTCGATCATCGTGCCCACCATGTAGTTCACCTTCTCCTTCTGGTCCTTCATGGTCCTTTCCGCTGTCTCTATCGTAAGAGCGCGCAGGATCGACATCTCTTTTACTGTTCCTGTCAGGGGGATCATCACCTCAGGGAGGACCTTGATTCCCCTCTTCTGTACTGCACAACAAGCGAGGAATATCGCCTCGACCTGAATCTCGTAGATCTCCGGGTACGTGATTCCGAGCCTGCAGCCGCGGTGGCCGAGCATCGGGTTGAACTCCTTGAGAGACTCGACCTTCTTCTTGAGCTTCTCGACAGGCACTCCCATCGACTCTGCGAGCTCTTCTATCTCCTCCTCCTTATGAGGCAGAAACTCGTGGAGCGGCGGGTCGAGCAGTCTCACGGTAACCGGAAGCCCGTTCATCTCCTCGAAGATCCCTTCGAAATCTCCCTGCTGCATGGGAAGAAGCTTTGCCAGGGCCTTTCTCCTGCCCGCTTCGTCCTCGGAAAGGATCATCTCACGGACTGCGTCGATACGGTTACCCTCGAAGAACATGTGCTCTGTCCGGCACAGGCCGATACCTTCCGCTCCGAGCTTGCGTGCGTTATTGGCGTCCTGCGGTGTATCGGCGTTGGTCCGTACTTTGAGCTTCCGGAACTCATCCGCCCACTCCATGAGCTTTGCGAAGTCGCCGGTCGGCTCGGGCTCGATGAGTTCTGTCTTTCCTTTGATAACCTCTCCGGTCGAACCGTTGAGTGTGATCCAGTCTCCGGCCTTGAACGGTATCCCGCCGATCTCGCACTCGGAATCGTTTTTGATGTGAACGTCAGAGCACCCTGCGACGCAGCACTTGCCCATTCCGCGGGCAACGACCGCTGCGTGAGAGGTCATTCCGCCCCGTGCGGTAAGTATGCCCCTCGCCACGTTCATGCCGCCGATGTCCTCAGGTGAGGTCTCGATTCTGACGAGAATCACTGTCTTGCCCTTTGCAGCTTCCTCTTCAGCCTGGTGTGCGGTAAACACGATCTCGCCTACCGCGGCTCCCGGAGACGCGGGAAGGCCCTTTGCGATAGCTTCGACGTCCGCATCGGGATCGATCATCGGATGCAGAAGCTGGTCGAGCTGGTTCGGCTCTATCCGCATGACCGCTTTTTTCTTGTCGATCCTGCCCTCGTTGACCATATCGACCGCGATCTTGAGTGCCGCGTGCGCCGTACGCTTACCAGTACGGGTCTGGAGCATGTAGAGGGTACCCTGCTCGATAGTGAACTCCATGTCCTGCATGTCTCTGTAGTGGTCCTCGAGCTTGTTCCGTATCCCTACGAGCTGCTCATACTTTTCCGGCATCTCCTTATTCATATCCTCAAGCGTTTCAGGGGTCCTGATACCGGCAACCACGTCCTCCCCCTGGGCATTGAGGAGGTATTCGCCGTAGAACTTGTTTTCCCCTGTGGATGGGTCGCGTGTGAAGCACACGCCTGTGCCTGAATCTTCCCCCGCATTTCCGAATACCATGGTCTGGACGTTTACCGCTGTCCCGAGCAGTCCCTTGATGTCGTTTATCTCTCGATATTTGATTGCGCGGGTGTTGTTCCAGCTCCCGAAAACCGCATTAATCGACTTCCAGAGCTGCTTCTTCGGGTCCTGCGGGAAGTCCTCACCGGTGTGCTTCTTGTACAGCCTCTTGTAGTTGGCAACCACCTCCTTGAGGTCGTCGGTAGCAAGCTCAGTATCGAGTTTGACCCCCTTCTTCTTTTTCTGCGCATCGAGGATCTTCTCGTACTCCTCGTGGGGGACCTCCATTACTACGTCGCCGAACATCTGGATGAACCGCCTGTACGCGTCCCACGCAAACCGCTCGTTGCCTGTCATCGCCTCGAGGCCCTTGACGGATTCGTCATTGGTGCCGAGGTTCAGTACCGTGTCCATCATGCCGGGCATCGAGATAGCGGCCCCGGACCGGACCGAAACGAGCAGCGGGTTTTTGGGATCCCCTAGTTTCTTGCCGAGGAGCTTTTCGAGCTTCTCGAGGTTTTCCGCCACCTGCTTCTCGAGGCCCTCCGGATAGTTATTGTTGTTCTTGTAATACAGGTCACAGACCTCGGTGCTTATGGTAAAACCGGGCGGCACGGGAATCCCGAGGTTTGTCATCTCCGCGAGATTAGCCCCCTTTCCGCCCAGCATTTTCTTCATATCAGCACGCCCTTCTGCTTTTCCGTCGCCAAAGAAAAAAACGTACTTCTCTCCTGCCATTGGTGTTACCTCCATTATGATATCAGTTCCCGCAAAATATATTCATTAAACCCGTATCAGGTCAAGGGTTACTCGTTGTTGGACACGATCCTGGAGAAATCTACGAGTCCAGAGAAGACTCCGGTGATCGCCTTGAGGAGACCTATGCGGTTTTTTCGGATAGCGGGGTCGGGGTCCATGACGAGGACATTGTCGAAAAAGCTGTCGACAGCGGGCTTGAAACCTGAGAGGATTCGGTATACCTCCTCGTAGTTCTTGGAGAGGATGTTTTTCTTCACCTCATCTTCCGTGGATGTGAAGTGGCTGTAGAGCTCTATCTCCTCCTTCTCTTTGAGGAGATTATCGGCGAACGCCGAATCCTCCTCTTCCTTCACGATGTTGCTCATGCGTCTGAACGACAACAGGAGGTCCTCGAAGCCCGGGTTCGGTCTCACCTCGTGGAGGGCACGCACCCTCCGGTAGGCCTCGTAGATGTCTTCGAGCACTCCCTCGATCGAGGCGTCTATCTCGTCGTAGGAGAACCCCATGTCTGAGAAGATCGTACGGATCCTCGCCCTGAAGAACTCCTCCACATCGGGGATGAACTTTTCTGACACGGCCTTTTCGGCATAGAGGGAGAGGGCCCCTTTTATGAGATCCTGCATGGAGAAGTTGAGCCCCCGTTCTATGATGATCCTGATGACGGCGAGCACCTTTCTTCTGAGGGCAAACGGGTCTTTCGACCCGGACGGTTTCTGGCCGACTGAGAAGATACCGAGGATCGTATCGAGCCTGTCCGCGATGCCGCAGACAGCTCCCTCGGTCCCTTCGGGGAGCCTGTCCTGGGCGTACCTCGGGAGGTAGTGCTCGAACACGCCTCGCGCCACCTCTTCGGGATACCCCGATTCGCGCGCGTAGTAGGAGCCGATGGTCCCCTGAAGGTTGGGAAACTCGTTCACCATCAGGGTGACGAGGTCGTTCTTGCAGATCCTGCAGACCTCGTTAATGCTCTTCTTTGCCTTTTCGTCGAGCAGGAGGAGCCCGGCGAGCGTGCGTGCGATCTTACCGATACGTTCCACCTTCTCGTGCATTGAGCCGAGTCGCTCGTGGAATGTCACCGCTTTCAGCTCTTCGAGATACGATCCGAACCCGCGCTTTTTGTCCTCCCGGAAGAAGAACCTTCCGTCGCTGAGCCTCGCGAGAAGAACACGCTGGTACCCCGTGATAGTCTCCCTGTTCTCCCGTATGTTGGAAACCGCGATGAACCTGTTAGAGACCTCTCCATTTCCTTTTTTCACGAGAGGAAAGTAGTGCTGGTGCTCGATCATCTCTGATTCGAGGACCTCCGGAGGAAGGTCGAGGAAAGTTTCATCAAAAGAGCAGAGCACAGCGTGCGGCAACTCGGTGAGGTCGGTGTTCTCGTCAAAAAGACCGTGTGCCGCTTCGGGCACTTCGAGATTCTCCGGGCCTGTGAGATCCCCTATCTGTTTTTCTATTATGCCTTTTCTCTTCTGCCTGTCCGCGATGACGGAGGCCGATTCGAGCTTCTTCTCGTACTCCGCCGGATTATTTACGATGATACTGCCCTTCCCGTACACCCTGTGTCCGAACGTGCAGTTTCCGCTCGCAACATCAGCGATCCGAAACGGTACTGTTTCGGCTCCGAAGAGAAAGAGGACCCAGCGTATCGGACGCGCAAAGGCGAATCCGGTAGCCTCCCACCTCATCGTCTTCGGAAAGCTCATGGACTTCAGGGTCTTTTCCAGTATGCCGGGCAGAAGCGCCATGCTCTTCTCGCCGCCCATCTTTCGCACGCAGAACACGTACTGTGACGGTCCCGCATCCTTCACCACGATATCGTCGAGCGTGATGCCGTTACCGTTGAGAAACCCAAGAAGGGCCTTCGTGGGCTTTTTTTCCTTATCGTACGCCTTCTCGGCCGAGGGCCCCCGCCTCTCTTCTGTAAACGTATCCTGGGTTTCTGCAGCGTCTTTTATCAGCAAAGCGAGCCGCCGCGGTGTCGAGAACTCTGTGACTTCCGAGAACCCGATCTTCCTCTCTTCGAGCCCCTTAATGAAAAGCTCTCTGAACCCCCGGATCGCGTCTTTTACAGCGGCGTGGGGAAGCTCCTCCACCCCTATTTCAACAAGAAGGTCGCGCGTATCTTTCACCGGCGTGCCTCCTTTTTCAGGAGGGGAAACCCCTGCTTTTCCCTGGACCTGACATACGCCTCTGCCACTGTCTTTGCGAGACCCCGCACCCGGGCTATGTAGCCCGTGCGCTCGGTGACTGAGATCGCGCCGCGTGCCTCGAGCAGGTTGAACGTGTGCGAGCACTTAATGACCATGTCGTACGCGGGCAACACGAGGTCCTTTTCCACGAGGCTTTTCGCCTCCCCTTCGAACTCGTTGAAGTGGTCGCGGAGCATCTCGACAGAGGCGGCCTCGAAGTTGTAGGTCGAAAACTCGAACTCCTCGCGCTTTCTCATGTCGCCGTACGTGAGGGTGTCGTTCCACATGATGTCGTACACGTCGTCCTTGCCCTGTATGAACATGGCGATCCGCTCAAGCCCGTAAGTGAGCTCGACTGAAATGGGGTCGAGCTCGAGCCCGCCGACCTGCTGGAAATAGGTGAACTGGGTGATCTCCATGCCGTCGATCCACACCTCCCAGCCAAGGCCCGTGGCGCCCAGTGTGGGCGATTCCCAGTCGTCGTGCACGAACCGCACGTCATGCTTCGAGAAGTCGATTCCCATGGTGCGTATGCTTTCGAGGTAGAGGTCCTGGATATCCTTCGGTGAAGGCTTGATGAGCACCTGGTATTGATAGAAGAGCTGCATCCTGTTGGGATTCTCTCCGTACCTGCCGTCAGTGGGCCGCCTCGACGGCTCGACGTACGCGGCGTTCCACGGCTCGGGTCCGAGGGCACGGAGCGTTGTCGCGGGGTTGAACGTGCCTGCCCCTGTCTCGAGGTCGTACGGCTGCACGATCACCGACCCCTTCTGTGCCCAGTACTCGTTGAGATGGAATATGATCTGCTGAAAGTTCATCATAATAGGTATTCTACATGAAGTATGGAAATTTTTCAAAAAAATACTGGTAAACGGGAAATTAGTCAAAAACTTCCGAACCCGAATGGTGGGAAGGGATAATAGAGACTGTTAAAATATTATCTTTATTATTTGCTTTTTTATCATGAAAGGGTGATAATTTAAGGAGAGGCGATGTTTATATCTAAGAAATATAATTCGAATTCACTTATCATAATAAGAAATTATGCAGCACCTTTATAATAACGTGTAATCGACTATTTTATAACATTATATTCAACTATGCCTAATAAATTATACAATATCTTTAAATATACATTTTAGTTCTAAAAAAATAAAGATACCCCGGTTACTGTTGCATAAAAAAGAATGTTAGATGAAATTTGAAAAGAGGAGAAGATGCATATGAATGATGAGATTTTAAATGATATTTATAGGAAACTTGATATAATCTGCAGAATTCAACTTTCCAATTTCATTACTGAAATGGACAAAATCCAGGCGACTAAATCAATGAGTGATCTGGGTATGACTAATGCCGAAATAGCTGAATTTTTGAATGTAAGACCAAATGTAATAACTGCAAGACTATCAGAGGCAAAGAAGAGAAAACAAAAGTGATCCTAAGGGAGATTCAAAAATGTTAGATTCAAATCAAGAAATTCTTCAGGAATTAAAGAAAATAACAAAACTATTGATTATGTTTGTAAACAAGGATGAGGACCAAACAGAAAAGATTCGTAATTTGAGTAGTATGGGATTTCAACCAAAAGAAATTGCGGAAATGATTGGAACTACAGCAAATACTGTTAGTGTTACTATTAACAGACTGAAAAAGAAAAAACAGGAGACTAATATTTGAAGTTATATCTTAAAATTAGAAAACGATTACTAGATAAACTTAAAATTTCACCCCAAGCTCTCTCGCAAAGAATTCAAAGAATGAGGAAGATATCTCCAATTACTAATGAAGAAGGGATCTATATTATAGCTCATAAAGAAGGAATAAGATTAGATAAATATTTAGATAAAGAGACTATTTCTCATATTAGGAATTTAATTCAGAGTACCTTTAATGATGGAGTAGTAGAATTTAAATCCACACCAAGTAAATCCAAAATAAAAAAAGTAGTAGCTAAACGTACTATAGTCATTGCAAAAGAATTTGAAGGTTCTGATCCAATTCTCCCAGATTGTAAATTAAATGAAGCAAAAGATATGGCAGGTTTATATCCTCTGCTATACGTACTCGAAAATTCTATTAGGGAGTTAATTGATAGAATGATGATATCGAAATTCGGCGTTGATTGGTGGATTGCTGAAGCCCCAAAAAAATTAAAAGATAAAGTCAGTGATAGAATGTCTAGTGATAAAAAAAACTCTTGGCATCAAAGGAGGGGAGCTAGATATATAGATTATCTTGATTTGAATGAGTTACCAGCTATATTAAGAAAAATAGAGAAATCAATTGTTCCAAATATTCTACCTACGTTTGAATGGTTTAATCAACTAGTAGATGAAGTATATAAATCTAGATGTGTTTTGTGTCACATGAATCCTTTAGATAAAGATAATTCTGATGCTTTACGATTACGATTTAGACAATGGCAGAAACAAATTAGTGAAAAAAAATCTATGATTTAGAATTTAGAAATAAAAATTTCATCTAACAAGCCCTTCAACACGGACCCCGAGCAAGATCATAGGGACAGCTCTTGACTGGCTGTTGCCCAAACGATAATCGAGAGAGTTTATCTCATCCAGAAGCCAGAGCGAACTCCGAAGAGGATATATTAAACAATGAATCACTGATAAAACAAACCAATTGTTTCACATGTAGTTTTCCCCTCAGTACTCTTTGTTCTTTGCTCTCCGCAGGTTTCCCTACCGAGTGATTCGCCGGTATTATATCCATGGTTCCTGCCAAAGCCATGAGATTTCTTTTTTCAGATCTAATCCTTCGGTGAGCCAGTATACACCGAAGGCAACCAGAGCAACGGTTTCTGCCACGAATACAAAGCAAGTCTCAAAATCAAGGGGATATAATATTTATTCTTAAACAGATTAGTTAAGCATGGCGTCCCTTTAATTCTTTCAACGGGTTATGGAGTCATCGATGTCCAGGATTTGTTTCAGTATTGGACTGAGAATAGGGTAAGAGAAGAGGTTAGTTGTTGCTATAAAGTTTTCGAGAAATAGCGATTTTATTTTAGTTTCGAGTCACACCTTTGTTAGCTATATTCCTGTTAGAAAAATCATGACGATATAAGATTAAAGGAAATCGGTGTTTTTGAATAATAGAGGTATTGCGTATGACGCGGCGGGAAAGGGTATTAAAAGCCTTGGATCTAAAAAAACCGGACAAAGTTCCTCTTGATTTAGGGAGTTATCCGGGAGCGACTTCCATAAACGTCATTGCTTACAAAAACCTTCTTGAATACCTGGGTATAAAAAAAGATGCCGAAATCGCACACATATTGATGTTTACCGCGGAAATACATGATGAGGTATTGGATATTCTTAATATTGATACCAAATCGGTAAAACCATCGGTTCCTTTAAACGATTTCAATACACCGGCCAAGTTTGAAGATCCTAACTGGAAAATCATATGGAAAAAATCCTCTGATTTTACCTATGCTCCCGTATACGGACCTTTTCAGGATATCGCAAATCCAACCCTGGACGATATAACGAGATTCACATGGCCCAAACCGCATGAGATCGAAGACCCATTGAAATGGAAAGAAAAAGCGAAGCGCATCAGGGATGAATCGGAACGTGCTCTGGTTGCCAGGCTTCCGATGGGCCCCGTATCCCAGGCCCAGTTCCTACGTGGATTCGAAGGTTGGGCAACGGACCTTTATATCAATTCCGAATTCAGCCAGGCATTGCACCGGAGAATCACGGACATATGGATAGAAACTGCAACCGGTATTGCCGACTCGGTAAATGAAAATGTTGATGTTTTTATTGTCGGGGATGATTTTTCTCTCCAGGAACAGGCGATGATGAACCCTGAACTTTACAGGCAACTATTCAAGCCGCTCCTTAAAGAAATGGTTACAAAACTGAAACTCCATACTAGAGCAAAAATAGGGCTTCATGTATGCGGTACTGTTTATGAATTCATTGATGATTTCGCCGAAATGGGTTTTGACCTTCTGAATCCATTGCAATCCAATGCAAAAGATATGGACCCGGAAAAGATCAAAGCGCGTTCTTCCGGAAAACTGGCGCTCTGGGGTGGGATAGATTCCCGAGAGCTGTTATCTCGTGGCTCTCGAGAGCAGGTAAGGCAGGAAGTACGGAGAAAAATTGATATTCTGGGTAACTCGGGCGGATATATACTGTGTGCCGATCACAACATTCTTGTGAACGTACCTCCAGGTAATGTGGTGACGATGTATGAGGCTGCTCTTGAATACGGATCTTATGTTTGAATTAAGAAGAAGTTAGGGTCAGCCCTTGACGGGCTGTTGCCCAAACGATGATTTAGAAAATATGAAACAGAGTAGGGCTTTCATATCTGAATGCCCCACTTCGTGAGCTGTCAATATAACGGTCCCCGGCTTCGGTAACACCGAGCAAGTTATATGCCATTTGAGTCTCTGGATAAATAATACGGTTTCAGGTTAAATTCTGTGGTTTATGAAAATTCAAATCAATGAATTTTGAATAACGTTCGAAGTCTTTGTCTGTGGTGAAGATAAGGAGCCTGTTGCGATGTGTCACCGTACATATTAAAAAATCAATGTGAGAACCTTGAACACCATTTTTTCTGCATGTACTATAGAATTCAGCTGCAAGCTCGTAATCCTGAGAAGTAATTGGAAGGTCATCAAAAGCCTGAAGTTTTTCTTTTAATTGTGTAAATTGCACCTCGTCGGAGATCCCGGAGAGTATCTCTTGTCGTATTGGGCCTATGAGTACTACCCTTAGGTCTTCAATGAGTGTGGTGAGATTCGATAGTATTGTTTTCTCTTCGGAGTTCAGTTTTTCCGCTGATCTTCGAAATGCAAGAGACCAGATTGAAGTATCAACGAGCACTTTCACTTTGGATTCCTGAGGGCTTTGTAATTGTAATCTTTATCGTAGGCAATCTGCCCGAAGAGTTGTATAATTTCCGTTTGTTTTCTTCTCTGAATATATTCCCGGAGTGCTTCGTTAACGGTTTCCTTTTTTGTTTTTCGTCCGCTTATTTTTTGCGCTTCGATCAGCAATTTTTGGTCGATGGCAAGATTGGTAGCCATGATTATGCCTCCTACACATAATATTACACAATGAGCTGTGTGTGTCAAGAGGATCTGTTTGTGTAGAGAAGTTAGGATCTGCCCTTGACATTGGACAATTCCAACGATTCATCTGTCCCTCAAACGAATACGGACGGTGAGTGACGGGTTGATCACTCAGAGCCTTGTTTATAGAATGATCGATTTCTCGTTGCACTTACTAATATCTTTTGGTACCATAATCCCGTGCACTTTCGGAACGCTGTATGCAATTCAGCGCATTAGGAATTAAAACAATGGCCAGCATCATCGAAATAACAACAGATGAACAGAAAAACGAATTAGTAGAAGTAATAGGAAAATCAAATGCGACCGTTGCGAGAGATTTAAACCTGACGCAAGAGAATGCCCCTACAAACCCCGCTTTTATCACCTATGAAGCTTTAGAAGAGTCCATGAATAAGGGATTGGCAATGTATGGGTTTTATGAAGATAAAAAGTTAGTAGGCTGCGTTGGCATCGAGGATCCACAAAAGGATGATACGTTCTACATAGAACGCCTGGCGGTTTTGCCCGATTACAGGCATAAAGGCATAGGCAGGCGTTTAATGGATTATGCATTTGAAAAAGTTAAAAGCAACAACGGAAAATCAGTTTCCATCGGAATAATAGATGAGAACAAAGTGCTGAAAGAGTGGTATATAAAATACGGATTCGAAGAAACCGGAACAAAAAATTTCGACCACCTCCCCTTCACCGTCTGCTTTATGCAAAAGTCCGTAGAATAATTAAAGTGACAGTTTACCTAACTCCTCATTATATAATATGGGACATTGTTCTCGGCCGTTGCAGGGTCTTATATATCCCGTCAATAATTATTCCACAGTAATTTTTATATGGAATTGATCCAGCTTTTCCTGATATTCTATTTATCAGGAGATATATATGGAAAGAAAATTTACCCTTGAATACTGGATAGATGATGGTTGGTATGTTGGGCGTATAAAGGAAGTACCTGGAGTATTCAGTCAAGGCGAGACCCTTGAAGAGTTGGAGGAGAACATTGCTGATGCTTATAGAATGGTACTTGAAGAAAAAGACGAGTACATTCACCCGACGCAGGTAAAGCAAAAGGAAGTCTTCCTGAAGGTTTGAAAAGAGAACGATTCATCAAAGAACTCATTAGCGTAGGATGCTATTTAAAGCGTCATGACCAGTATAGCAATCCAAAGAACGGTAAATCTGCTCCAATTCCTCGACATTCAGAACTCAAAGAGAGGCCTTTGGCCTCTTTGCCCCATCCCGCACGGTCGCCTGCGGCTTTCTACAATGCATAACCTTTCAAAGATCAAACTTCGCTTTGACTTTTATCATAATAACCTAAAGTAAAGTGTCCCCGGAATTGCAAACCATCTTTTCAACAAACGAGTAGAAAATAAAAGATCGTATAGAGGAAATACCAGCCAAACGGTATATCAAGGTACCGTGAGCAGAGATATGATAGATTTAAAAAACGTTCGAAAACAAAATCTTTCTATATTCACGTTCAGTTGTATTCTTACGCCTTCCTGGTCAGCCAATTCTTTCTTAGTGCTATTATTGCTCGACAAGACGATATAAAAGCTGATATAATATTAGTAGTGTAGATGAACCTTCATTAGATATTATTCACCTGCTTAAAACAGACGATTCAGCTAGGGATAAATCAACTCTGAAAATGATTTATAGTTAATTTCTCCAAAGTATAAAGTTGTTGTTATTAGGAGTAAACATTTTAAATTGAACACTAAAAAGAATATCCTGAAAGGGCATGGGTTGACGGGAAAATATTAAATAAAATATTATAGCTTTTCTTAGTACCCGCAAATAAATTCTAGCAATGAATACTAAAGAAAGAGTTTAAGGAGATTTATATAACATGAATTCAAGGGAAAGAATTAAAACCGCTATAAATCATAAAGAGCCGGATAGGATCCCCATCGATTTTAATGGGCATCGCTCCAGTGGAATCATGGCACAGGCATATATTAAGCTGCGGGAATTATTGGGATTACCTCCTAGCAAATTATATGTTTATGATTTTATTCAACAGCTAGCCTTAGTAGAGGACGACGTTCTAGATATTGTCGGGGCAGACGTCGTGGAGCTCGGGCATGATTTCTATAAGAATGAAAATTACTGGCAAGATTGGGAACTGCCGGATGGAACTCCATGCAAAATCCCCTCCTTCATAAATGTAGAGAAAACTAATGAAGGCAATGTGGTGCACGGTGACCAGGGGCAAGTAATTTGCATACAGAAGAATGGCTGCCTGTTTTATGAGCAGACTTACTTTCCTCTGCTTAACAATGACGATGTAGTTTTCGACAAATTGCCGGATTACCTCCAGCAAATTATGTGGTGCAGACTTGGGATCCCGCCGGCACCTGCAGGATTCGATGAGGATGGGCTTGAAGTTTTCAGTAGAACTGCGAAAGATCTGCGTGAATCCACAGATCGGGCAATATACGCTACATTTGGTGGAAACTTGGTAGAAATTGGAGAGTTTTCCTTTCGTATTGATGAGTTTTTATATCTATTAGCGGCAGAACCCAAACGTATACATACCTATCTGGATAAGTTAACTGAATTTCATTTAGACAATATGAAAAAATATCTGGCAGCAGTCGGAGAATACATCGATATTATCGGTTTTGGAGACGATCTGGGCACGCAATCTGGTCCTCAGTTTTCACCACAAATGTACCGTGAGTACTTTAAACCACGTCATACACTTCTGTGGAATCAGGCAAAAAAACTATCGCCCCATGTTAAGGTAAGTCTGCATTGCTGTGGTGGTGTATATCCATTACTGAGAGATCTGATTGATGCAGGTCTTGATATTATTAATCCTGTACAATTCACTTGTACAGATATGGAATTATCAAGGTTGAAGGAAGAATTTGGCAGAGATTTAGTTTTTTGGGGTGGTGGATGCGATACTAGAGACATTTTACCCCGTGGAACTCCCGAAGAATTGCGCAGCCATGTAAAGGAGAATATACGGATAATATCACCGGGTGGTGGCTTTGTTTTCCAGCAAGTTCATAATATACTGGCAGACGTTCCTCCTGAAAATATTATAGCTATGTTTGGAGCGGTGAAAGGGTAGGGACAAATTTCAAACTGATAAAGTCAGTTAGTGGCTGACATTTGAACACACATAATATTAATATTAGTAGGAAGTTTATAAATTGAGCCTGTTCAATATTAACTAGATGTAAAAATGGTGAAATGTAAGCAGTAATTCTATATATCTCAATAAATTACATGATTATGTGGCTTTTAACAAATTGCTTAATTTTTGAGTTACTTTCTCAGTACTAGGTCTGTTACTTGTTGATAGGTAATGATTTAGAATATTGAACAGGCTCAAATTATTATAAATTAGAATTAAAGAAATCATTATATGAGTGAGGGAAAGGAGTGTAGAGATGTCAAAAAAACTATTAATCATTCTGTTATTTATTATAATCACACAGGTCCTAACATTGACCTTAAGTTGTGCACCAGTAGCTAAGGAAGAAGATGCTGTTGAAGCAGTTCAAAAAGAGGAAGAGGTAATAAAAGCACTAACACCGGAAGAAGTAGAAAAAGCAATTGAGGAAAGAGAAAAACAAAAACAGCAAGATTAGTAGCACCAGAAAAAGTAAAGATAGAAGTAATCCAGAATGAAAATTATCCAATGGCAATGAAGAAGTCTTTTAATACATTATACTCACCGATTTTTTTCGGCATAATTACCGGTTCACTTGCAGTACTCGCACAACCCATATTTAAGATACAGCCTCCACAAGCATATGGCATATGTACGATCTGCCACGGCAGGGATTTTTTAAATTGGCTCAGTAAAAATTTATTCTCCTTCAATTTTGAGTCCGCAGAGGTATCAATCCATTATCCCCTTACCACAACTATTGGAATAATCATAGGTTCGATTTTGTCTTCCAAGATAAATGGTGAATTCAGGCTTATAAAAGTAGAAAACCTCTTTATAAAATTTTTTTTAGGAATTGCCGTATCGCATTTTGGATTGCTCATAATGAGCTGTCCGACAAGGTTGGTATTGCGATTTGCTTTTGGCGATCCTTTTGCCCTTTTAGCAATCATTGGGCTTTTATCTGGTATTACTGTCGGCGTAATGATTTTAAGGAGGTTATAATAATTATGATATTGGTAATAGGCAGTTTATTAATTGGACTGATAGCAGGTTTTTTGGGACAAAGATCACGTATGTGTTTTATTGGTGGATTTAGAGATTTTCTTATGATTAGAGATAAAGATCTCTTAAAAGGCACAATTGCGTTTTTTGCCTCCGCATGGCTTACAATATGGATTTTAGGCGCATTAGGAAAATTAATTCCTGAAATATACAGTATAACCAACGTTAAATATGTAATGTATCCTTCTTTTCTGAGCGCTTTTTCAAGCAAATTCGGGATAGTCAGTTTAACAGGAGGACTAGGCCTTGGATTATTTTCAACTTTAGCAGGAGGCTGCCCTTTAAGGCAACATGTTATGGCTGGCCAGGGAAGGATTGACTCAATTGCATACCTACTTGGATTTTATATCGGGATAATCGTTTATTACACGAATACTGTTAAAATTATAGCGCTCATTATTTAACTATTCGTTATACTCACATGAATCTGCAATTATGTTCTTCCAATCAAAAAATATCCAGATCCAAGAGCACCCCATAGATATAAAACATTGGATAAAATAATGAACAATCACAGCGGAAAAAAAGCAATAATATTGCATCTTAATGACATCTTTTCAATACCAAGAAATTTATTAGGCTATGAAAAATTCCTATTATCAATTGTTGACAATCTCAAGCTGGTAAATGAATTGGTTGAATTATCTGTTGAAATCAATCTTGCATTGGCAAAGGAAGCGACGAAAAGGGGGGTTAAAATTGTTTTTACCGCTGACGATTTTGCTTATAACAAAGGTCTTCTTGTATCCCCTAAATCGTTTGATGAAATCTTTTATCCTCATTTTTTAAAGGTTATCAGAGGTTTTAAAGAGATGGGTCTCTTTGTTATAAAACATACGGATGGAAACATTTGGTCAATTATTGATAAAATTATCGAATCAGGAATAGATTGCTTAGATCCTCTTGAACCGCGAGCCGGTATGGACATTGCTTCTGTAAAAAGAAAATATGGTAATAGAATAGCTATAAAGGGTAATGTAGATTGTGCAAAAACTCTCACCTTTGGAACAAAAGAGGAAGTAATAGAAGAAACTAAACAATGCCTTCGGGATGGGGCACCTGGTTGGGGATTTATACTATCGTCAAGTAATAGTATTCATTCTTCTGTACAACCAGAGAACTATGTGGCCATGTTAGAAACTTTATATAAGTATGGCCATTATCCTATAGATATTTAATCTATGATTCTATCCACTTAGATATTTTTTTCGCCTCTGGATAATAATGTATTGCTTCAAAAATGATTTTATTTTTCTTTAAAGTAGAACTTATTTCCTTTTCTTTCTCATACTCAAAACAAAGTGCAGTCCCACAGTTTGGACTAATCTCTCTCGGTCCAGGTATAAGGCTAACCTTGAACCCGTTTTTCCTGAGCACTTTTTCCGCTTTTATTACTTGTTGCGATGAGAAAAATGTTATCACACAATCCATAACCATTATTTAATATTAATCTATTTTACCCACTGAGATTTCTTTTAATGCCGATATTGATTTTTCCACCTGTTCGATCGTGTTAAAATAAGAAAAACTGAATCTTATAGTGCCGTCTGGAAAAGTCCCGTCTGTTTTGTGAGCGTTGGGATTACAATGCAGTCCAATTCGACACATTATGGAGTATTTGCGATCAAGAATAAGCCCAATAATAGAAGGGCTCATATTTTCAATATTAAAAGATACCAGACCAGCCTGTTTTTCTGGATTCTTTGTCCCATAAATCTTTACTCCCTTTATGTAAGTAGCGCCATTTATAAAAGCGTTAACTAATTCTTTTTCATGTTTTCTTATCTTTGAAATGCCCTCTTTTAATAAAAAATCAATTCCTGCCTTTAATCCTGCAAGACCTATCACATTTATGGTACCACTTTCTAACTGATCAGGTAAAAATTCTGGTTGATTATCTTTATCTGACTTACTGCCCGTGCCTCCACATATGAGGGGCGATAAATTAATATTGCTTCCTATGCACATTCCACCGGTTCCAGTTGGACCAAACAAACTTTTATGACCGGTAAATGCCATAATACAATTATTAAACTTTTCTAAATCAATGCTCATAGGTACGGCCCCTGCAGTTTGGGCACAATCAACGAGTAAAGGTATATTTTTTTCCTTGCAAATTGAAGCTGCTTTTTCAACAAGCAATATGGTTCCAGTTACATTTGAAGCATGCGTTAAGACCACAAGTTTGGTATTTTCTTTTATTTCTTTCAAGATCTCTTCTGGATTTAGCGTGCCATCTGAGTTGCATTTAACAATAGATAATGACACCCCCTTTTTTTCCAAATGCCTTAATGGGCGCATCACGGAATTATGTTCAGTTGAACTGGTTATTGCGTGATCACCAGGTTTTAGTAAACTAAATATGCATATATTGAGAGCTTCTGTAACATTTTTGGTAAAAATTATTCTTGAAGTATCAAAAAAATTGAATACATTCCCTACAGATTCACGAGCTTCTTCTATAAGCCTGCTCGCAGAAATAGACATTCTGTGTCCTGAGCGTCCAGGACTGCCCCCTATCTCCTCTAAATAATATTCCATTGCATTTAATACTTGTTTGGGTTTGGGCCAGGAAGTAGCAGCATTATCAAAATATATTACCTCTCCCATTCCTTATTCACACTTTCTTAACCGAAATTTGCAATTCTAAAATTAATATCAGCTAAATATTGTTCCCTATGAAGAGGGCTTAAATCCTCAGGAGTGCCAGTCACTATTGCTTTCCAGCCCTGATCGGTCCATATTAAAGGCAGTTTTTTTTCCCAATCAGTTATAGCACAACTTCCCACTATATATCCTTTTACATTTACTATGTATATTCTCTCAATATTATTTTCTTGATCAACATAATTTAAGATTTCATTCTCATGCGGAAAATCACTTGCAAAATCTGCCCGTGAAATGTTGGTAAGGTTTGTTATTTCTAATGATGTAAAATGTAATCTCCAACCATTCTTCCCATAATCTTTACTGGCATGCTCTATGAAGTTATTTTGATTCATTAATCCATCTAACAAATAAGATTTTCCCTTTCCAATTTCATCGTTTTTTGCACTCCATCTTCCTTCAAAGGAAAGGTTATAAAGATCCACATAATTTCCTTGATCAATACAGTAATATATTTTGAACACTATAGCCTCTGTTTCACTGAGTCCCACTCGTTTTAATTGATTATCCTGAATAAAACTAAAAATAATTGATGAGAGAGCTATCAATGCCAGTACATATATGATAATCGTCGTTACCTTCATAATAGTTATTTTCATCCTCTTTATAGCATTGATGCAACGATTATCGATCTTTGCCCCTCACGATTCAGCTGGGTAAATTTCAGAACTATAAAAAGAGTTATGAAACTTCATGTAAAGCTGGACTATGCAGGTTATCTTCCCACTTTTGCCCCTATAACAACCGGCAAGGTGCATGAACAATTTAATTATATAAAAATTATCATTAAAAATATTTACTCAATTCAATATTACAAACTATTTATACCCTTCCTCCACGCAATTCTGCTTCTCGTGTTTTTCTGTCTATAAGAATAGCGATATAAATAATAAAACCTTTAGCTATTAACTGATAGAAATATCCCACACCTAATATTGTAAGCCCATTTGATAATATACCAACAGTTAAGGCACCAACTAATGTACCCCACATACTACCAACCCCACCAAACAAACTGGTGCCTCCAATAACTACAGCTGATATAACGTCTAACTCAAAACCTTGACCAGCGGTAGGATTTCCAGAAAAAAGGCGACCAGCTAAAATCGAACCTGCTAGACCTGAAAGCATTCCAGATATAAGAAAGACTATTATCTTGATCCTGTCTACATTTATTCCAGAAGTCATAGCAGCTTCCTGGTTGCCACCCGTTGCATAAACATAGCGACCAAACTGTGTTTTTCGAAGTATAAATTGACCAACAAATAATATCACCGCTGCTATAACAACTGGAATTGGAATTGGCCCAATATAGCCTGTTCCTAATGATATAAAAGCATTATTCTTTATATAAATAGGAGCACCTCCAGTATAGGCTAATGCCACTCCCCTAGCAACACTCATCATGGCTAGCGTAGTTATCAATGAATTTAATCTTTGTTTAGCTACAATCACTCCCACCAACATACCAATTAATGCCATTCCAATCATTATTATCAAAAGGGCCAAATACCATGGGGTTCCATAATATAATATGGCCGCAACAAATGCCCCAGAAAGAGCTAAATAAGAGCCTACTGCAAGGTCTATATTCGCAGTAATCATAACAAAAGTTAATCCTACACCAACTATGATCGATAAAGATACCTGTCGAGCTACTGTTAAAATATTACTAATGGTTATAAATCTTCCTCTAGACATAATAGAAAAGAATACAATTAGAATACCAAGAGCAAACAGAACTCCCATCTTGCTTATCTGAAATCCCATTAATTGCTCTTTTGCACGTACTAATAAACTGACTTTTCCTACAGCATTCTTATCTACCGTCATTTATTCCTTCCTTATCAATAATTTTTATATACACTAATTTTTAACAAAATTAATTTCTGTATAATAACAAATTTTATTGTCAATAGCAATAATATAACTTTTGATTTATATACTTGTATATATTTTAAATATTATTATAAGGTTGATTTCAAGTCACTGACAGTGTTTTTTGTGATAATATGGTGCCATTAAACAGTTTATTAGGAAAGAAAAAATTACCCAGCTTAAATGCATAGTTGTACAGCATATTATATAAAATGCATCGTTAAAAAATCTCAAAACAAAAAACTCAAAACAAGAAAAAAGTACCCCCGTAGATCCAATAACGTTTCCACATTCAGAAACATCAAGTGGGGGTGTCAACTTATGAAACTACTATGGGGCACCTTTTATTGCAAACCACCAAAGCAGCCTCTCCTATATATAAAAATAATAAGCCCTAGCCTATTATTTGAAACCTCAATAGGCTAAGGCTAATATTAAAACACCCTCTAACTCAAAATTCAGTTTACATCCTAAAAGAAAGCATCAGCGTGTTCTGATATCTATTTACTATTCAGGCATTATTGCTGATACTCTTTCAATCCACTCATCTACATTTTCCATAGATACTACAGGTGTTTGGATATAGAGAGGTCCTATGAGCTGATAATGTTCAATGGTTGCCTCACCTCTTGCTAATCTAACAGCTCTTTCCATATGCATTTGAGCATACAGATAAGGCTGCTGAACTATATCCAAACGCATCATGCCACCTTTTTTGATCTCATTAAATGCTCCCAGAGTACCATCAAAACCTATTACTAGAAATTTTTCTGGATCTTTACCAGCAGCCTGCGCAGCACTCATAGCTCCGAGTGCTGAGTCATCGTTGCAACCAAATATAACATCCAAATCTGGATGAGCTTGCAGAACATTTTCTCCAGCCTCTAAACCTTTTGCTCTTTGGCCAAAACCATTTTGTTCAATTAACGTTATTTTACCTGTAGCAGTTTCAAACAGAGCTTCGTTGAAGCCTTCATTCCTAGCGACACAATCAGTAAAAGTAGGCAATGTTAGACCAAGCACTTTCGCACTACCGCCTAGATTTTTGTTAATCCATTTACCTGCGAATTCACCTGCAAATCTACCACCACCCCGGCTGTCAGTTCCAATAAATGGAACAACACCTTTTTCTACTGGCTGTGGAGATCCATCATTGAGAAGAGGAATACCAGCCTTCCTACACATTTCCAATACTGCTTTCCAGCTAGCTGGGTCACCAGGTGCACAGATAATGGCTTGAACTCCAGCAGCAATAAGGTCTTCTCCACCACTTACACATTTTTCTGGGTTCATCTCGTGAACATATAAAACTACTTCAGCACCCATTTCCTTAGCTTTGTCATTAAAGCCTCTATTTAGCATTACCTGGTATTCATGTTCAAGCGTTATCTGAAGTACTCCTATCTTTACTTTTTCCGCAGGTTTTTCAGCCTCTCCACCAGCAAATGCAATAGTACTGATGAACAGTACTGTTAAAATCACCAAGAACATTGCAAAACGTCTTTTCCAATCCATAACACGCCTCCCTTATCATCGAAATTAAAATAGTTTAAAACATTAATAATAAAAGATATTTATTATATTCTATATCACCCCCTTCCTAAATAAAGTTATCAACTAAAATCTGGTAGAATATACAGATTGATTTATCCCATTACCTTTATTGATCCTCAGTTTATCCTATCAGATGGAACCCACCATGTTTTTTATCTGTCAAAGATCGTTTATTTTATCATAGTAAGCCATTTGGGTGAATTACTACAATAGCTGAAAGAAAATAATTAAACTATACTTTAGAGCTTGAGTACAAAATGGCTAAAAGTTTTATTCAAATCCTTCCTAATTTTTATAGATTATTTATTTCCTCTATATTTTGTTTTTATTGTTTTTTTTCTTATTTAAATATTTTTATTATATTTATTGTATTTACATTATTATCATATACTACTTACTAATTGTCAAGCATATATTTTTATAAATAACTAGACACAGACATACTTATCACACTTAGAAAAAAAATCGAGTACAATATCTTTTTGCTGACCCCTCGTCGGTACCATTAGCCATTCTGCTTTCAACTCCTTGATATCTTTTCGTACTGACCTCACATCATTCTCCGATATGTGTGCAAGATCCTCTTGGGTTAACAATAATCCCTGGTTCATCGCTTCCGTTGTCATCCGATGAATCTGACTTCGACTCTTCGCCCTTAACCCATACGTCCTCCTCATCAACTTTGTCCTGGTACGGTAAGACATCCCTCCTTAGCTTGCACTCCTTTAAAGGCTTTCCGGACGTCTCTTCCGCTGATACACAAAGCCATATTAGCTGCCCCGCCTTCAGCCGCTGCCTCTCAGCATATTCCCCTATACTGAATACCTCCTTTGACTTATTCACGATCACCTCAGATTCAAAGGGAGAACAGCCCGTCCTTTTTGTAATGAGATTTGACAGAAGGTTTTCACGACTATTCATATCAATCCGTGCTCGCATAAGCTCCGCCTGTGTCTTATAATCTGTTTTCATGAAAGGTTCCTCCTTGATTAGGTGTGTTTTGCTTTTACCTGAAAATATCTTTTCGGGAGGAATCTTTCTTTAATTTTCTTGGGAAAATACATAGGAGTGCATAGGCCCTAACCGTAGATAATAACAATTGGTTACAAAAGTGTTTTTTTATAAAAGTAATAACTACCTGTAATTTTCCTTATGCTTGTTTCTATTGAGTTTACATAAACATAAACTTTACTATTTCATTCTTGTTTGTTTTTACTTTTTCTTTGACAGCAACCATATGTCCATGTTTTAAAACAAAAATTCTATCAGAAACCGTGAACACATCATCCAATCTATGGCTTATAAATATTATAGATATACCCTGTTTTTTTAAAAGCAAAGTCAGTTCTAGCACCTTATCTATTTCTATGAATGCAAGATTAGCAGTTGGCTCATCCATTAATACGACTTTTGGATTAAAACTTACAGCTTTTCCTATTGCTACAGCCTGCTGTTGACCACCTGAAAGTTTATTAACTTCTAATCTTGGATTCTTAATGTCTATCTTTAGCCTGTACAATATACTGATTGCTTCACTTTCCATTTGTCTCTCTTTGAGCAATCCAAAGAATCCCCCTGTGAGAATTTCTCTCCCTAGAAACAGATTAGCAGGAACATCCAGATTTTGACATAATTCTAAGTCCTGGTAAATCATCTCAATTCCAAGTTGTTTTGATACAAGAGGACTGCTAATAAATACTTCTTCACCTTCAAAGAATATTCTTCCTTCATCAGCTTGATAGGTTCCAGTTAAGATTTTCATAAGAGTTGACTTTCCGGCTGCATTATCACCTACCAAACCTATAATCTCACTATGTCTGAGATCGAGACTCACATCTGTGAGGGCATGCAATCCTCCAAAAGACTTATATATATTTTTCGCCTGAATTATATAGTTATTTTCCAAAAATCTCTCCTTTTATCAATAAAATAAGCGATAGGAGAAAGGGGCTTGACAACAAAACTACTCAGTGTTTAAATATAGTGAATTATAAAAAACAATAAAACACTCAGGAGCATTTAATATAATACAAAAAATAATTGTATCAAATAACAGCACAAAGTCAAGCACATTTTGGAAATCCTCCTGTACTGCTCAAAGAAAGTAAACAAGCCCCTTATTGAGTTATACCGGAGTAGTTATTGCAAGAAACTTGATACAGACATTAGGGATATTTGAGGCAATAGATCAGAATCTTTCTCTTTTGGAAAGGCATAAACCTTACTATGAATCTGATAATGTATTGAATATAGTGTATAACTTTCTAAATGGTGGTGAAGCGCTGTTGGAAATTGAGAAATTGCAGGAAGATCGGAGTTTCTTGAAGATATTGGGAGCGGAGAGTATACCGGATCTGACGACTGCAGGGGACTTTCTGGTTCGATTTAGCGATGCTGATATAGATAAGTTTCAAAGCTCTCTTGATCAGGCACAAGACAATGCGTTGTTTCTGTTAGAAAAGAAAAAGCAACGAGTCACGATTGATAGTGATTCTTCTTTATATGAGGTATATGGGAGTAAGAAGGAGGGGGCGGATTATTCGTACAATAACAAATGGAGCTATAATGGGCTGCATATGACCTTGGCCGAAATAGGGGCTATAGTGTATCAGGAGTTGAGGGAAGGTAATAGGTACAGCAGTGATGGGGTAAAGGAGGTATTGTAGGGGACAATTGAGAGGCTTCAGAAACATTTTAGGAAGGTTCGATACAGGGCAGACAGTGCGTTTTATGACAAAAAGAGTGTGAAGATATGTGATGAGAGGGGTGTAGAGTTTTTCATTGTAGCGGATCAGACAGAAAGGATTCTTAATGAGGTACTGGACATCGAAGAGGATGCATGGGAACCCTTTCATAAAGGCAAGAATCAGGGAAACAAGGATACAAAAGGGACGGGGGTTGACAGTATGACAGCTTTTCTAAGTCCCCGGCCCATACCCCTTCGTATTTTCCGCCCAATAACACACCAATATCTTGACAAATCCGCAATCACCACGCATATTATTAACGTACGTTTTACCGTACAGTGGAGCTGATGATGGATACGATCAACGTAACAAACGCCAGGAAGAACCTGTATAAATTACTCGAGGAAATAGTAAAATCCCATGAGCCTGTTCAGATAACCGGTAAAAACGGATCCGCGGTACTTATTGCGGAAGAGGACTGGAAGTCTGTGCAGGAGACTCTCTACCTTCTGTCAATTCCCGGAATGAGAGAATCGATACGGCAAGGTTTGGCAGAGCCGTTAGACAGATGCACCGATAGGGTCGAATGGTGAGCTATAAACTGGTCTTCACAAGACAGGCACTCAAGGACGCAAAGAAAATATCAGGTGCAGGCCTTAGAACAAATGTAGAAACCCTGCTGAAGATAATAGAGGAAAATCCTTTCCGAAAGACACCTCCTTTCTCAAAACTGATCGGAGATCTTAAAGGGGCCTATTCCCGTAGAATCAACATCCAACACCGGCTTGTGTACCAGGTTTATGAACAGGAGAAGGTTGTAAAAATTATCAGGCTGTGGACCCATTATGAATAGAATACAATAATTCGGAACATTGCTCCTTTCCGTCTCGATGTCGTATATGCTGTTCCCGTTAATCATACTACCATAGTAATTTTAACATGGGATTGATCAGCTTTTCCTGATGTCCTATTTATCAGGAGATATATATGAAAAGAAAATTTACCCTCGAATAAACGATTCATCAAAGAATTAATAAGCGCAGGATGCTATTTAAAGCGTCACGACCAGCATAAAATATCCAAAGAACGGAAAAGCTGCTCCCATTCCTCGTCATTCGGAGCTCAAAGAGTCCCTATGCAAGTTAATCAAGAAGCAATTGGGGCTTGATTAATGTCTACCTGCGGGTCAAATCTAAAGTTCGGGCATCACAAGAGCCTTCATTCCCATGCCTTTGGACGCATAATCAAAAGCAGCAGCTGTATCCCCGACTGAAAACTTTGCGGTGATGAGGGAAGTGACGTGTATTTGACCCGTAGAGAGTATTGTTATGGAGTTGTGAAAATCTTGCATGCTCGAACCGGTGGTGGCAGTGACAAGAAGCTCTTTGTAATGTATGAGGTTAGTGTTCAGGGTAACATTCTCCTTTCCCTTTGGCATGCCTCCGAACAGGGAGACGCGGCCATGACAGCCTGCAAGCTCCAATGCAAGCACTTGCATCTCGGGAACCGAGCACGCCGTGATGACGACATCCGCGCCAAGTCCGCCTGTGATTTTCTCCATTTCAGATTTCAAGTCGACTTCAGCCGAGTTTATCACGATATCTGTACCGAACTTCTTGATTTCGTTCAGGCGTGAGGACGCTATGTCCGCAACGACGATGCGCCCTCCGGCCAGTTTATTCAACATGACATGAAGCGCCCCTATGGGGCCTGCACCGACAATAAGAACAGTATCGCCCGGAACAGTCCTGTGGGCCTCATACGCATTATATACGCAGGACAGCGGTTCGATGAGTACGGCTTCTTCATAAGACACATTGTCCGGTATCTTCGCGACGTTGCCGATAGCGAAACCGGGGATTTTCATATACTCGGCGAACCCACCGTCCATGCTGATGCCGAACGCTTCATAGGTCGGGCACAGCTGGTTGAATCCCTTAATGCACATATGACATCTTCCGCAGCCGACATTGGGAGCGACCGCTACCCGTTCTCCTACCGCAAAACTCTTGATATCCGAGCCGACCCTTGCGACCTCTCCGCATATTTCGTGGCCAAGCACCCGTTTTGTGTTCGCAGGTATTTTAAAGTGCCCGAACTTGTAGATGCGGAGGTCTGTGCCGCACACGGAACAGGCTTTCACCTTGATGAGTAATTCATCGTCTTTGGTTTCTGGTATGGGGACTTCTTCAACTCGGATATCGTCGATTCCGAAAAAGTATGCGGCCTTCATCTTTGTTCTCCAATCCATGAGGCTTATCAAGATGGAGTGAATATGCACAGTATCATCGAAAAAATCAAATGGAAACCTGCATCTCTGTTGTACAGTCTTACTTATCTTCCTATCTTTGATAACACTCGGGACATATAAAAATTAATTTGTGTGATACCGCTAAAACACCTTGACTATTTTAATATTTTACGTTGACAGGAGAAATCCATGAACAGCAGAAAATGCATTATCACCGGCTTAAGAATCATTGCTCTCACCCCTGTCATCACTCTCACATAATCGATTAACTTTCTCAGCTTGAAACTGAATTGCACCAGTATCAAAGAGCTTTTGCCTGTTCTTCTGATGGGCCTGTTACAGGCAATCGTGATTGAGCATCCCGTGATTCGCTCAAACCTGCAAGGTTGGAAACGGACAGGCTCAAGATGCCCGGAGGACAGTGGACCTAGAGGACGGCCGTTCTCGCCCTTGTCTATGTGTTCATTTACATGACATTCGGAACCCTGGTGGCAAAGCCGCTGGGAGGAGAAGTATTTGATGAATACTATGCCGGTCTTCAGATGCCTCCCTGGATACTGCCTTTCCAATTTCTCAGGTGCCTGATCTGGGTAGCGATCACTCTCCCGATAGTGCTGACCATTAAAGGCAAGGCATGGGAAAAGAAATTAGCCGTTTCTCTGTTTCTCTCGATATTGATCTCATCTCTCGTGATCCCGCCGAACGAGTTCATGCCGCCGCGGATACGGTTCGCGCACTTCGTTGAGCTGTTTACATCGATGTTCCTGTTCGGATGGCTGGATGCTCTGATACTTACAAAGAGGAAACGATAGGAAAACATCTTAAGAGTCAGCCCTGGCCTAAAATCCTCCCACTAACCCTACAGCCGCCGACGGCTCCGGGGGGGGTCGCGAAGATACATTACTAACTCTTAATGTACTAGAAAATGGATGAGAAATTCCTGGGGACATGGTATTATTATGACATCCAGATTATTCGATTACCTCAAGTATATCTAAGGAGTGAACGATGCCTGAAGGAAAAGCCATCGTCCTGTATTGGACCAAGAATGGAAACACGGAAAAAGTAGCCCGGCAAATTCTCGATACGCTGCAGAAGGCCGGGATGGAAGTATCGATATCTCCTATTACGAGAGACCTGAGTATAGAATACCTCGATTACAACCTGATCTTTTTCGGGGCTCCTGTCTACGAGAACCTGTCGCCCAAGCCTGTACAAACTTTTCTTCATAAAAACAGGAGGCGGGAGGGAGTCAAACTTCTACCTTCGGCCCCGGAAATACCCGGCGTGGCAGCCGTTCCGTTCTGCACCTACGGGGGCGGGCATACCGGGTACAACGAGGCTGAGCCCATGCTGAAACACATCGGCCAGTACTTCGAACACGAAGGAATCCGCGTCGTGGATCACATCGCAATGGTCGGAATCTTCCCGGAAGCCGATGAATCCTACAACACGGACGGCCGGTTCGGGGATATCCGCCGGCGACCTGATAAGCACGACCTGGCCGAAGTTGAAGGGAGGGTCCGTGGCATTTTACGCCGGCTGCACCGCGTCCTGCCATTGGGAGACCTCAAGCTGTAAACTGGCTCAGAACGCTGCGACATAATATTTCTCTGAAAGAATAGTGCAACTTCTTTGCTACCTTTACATGCAAAAAAACAGCTCATACTTCTATCGGTGGCGGACATCATCATCACCACACATCATATAATTCGAGGTAGAGACACTTATCCGTCATGAAGAGTACCAGTTTACACTACCCTAGTATCATGGTTTTTTCATAGGAGTATTCTGTCCCCTTAATTCCCCTCTTCGCTACGGCCTAGACTCGAAAATCTTATGGCCTAAAAACACAATATGAATCAAGCAAAGATTTGACCCCTATAGGTTACGATCTTATGAAACGATGTAGGAACAGAATGAGAAAACCGGGACATTAACCTTATATGAGGCCCCCTTGATAGTTTCTTCTTAATAGACAGAATTTTTTAAAATTTTGTTGACAGCGTTTTCATAGTAGTTTATATTTATTACCGACCGACCGTCGGTCTGTAATAACAGAAGGAGAGATCACAGTGGCACGGATCGTCAAGGAGCACAACGTCAGGAAAAATGAGATCCTCGATACGGCGTACTCGCTCATCTACAGAGTAGGATACGAACAGACCACCATCGAGGCAATCATCGGCGAGACGGGGATCGCCAAGGGCACGTTCTACCACTATTTCAAATCAAAGCTCGACCTGCTCGACAGCCTTGTCGAGCGTATGACGGACAAGATACAGGAAGGCAGCATGGCCGTCATCGAGTCGGAAAAGGGCGCGCTGCAGAAGTTCAGAGACCTCTTTGAAATGGGAGGCACCATAAAGCTCGAGCACCGGGAAATGCTGATCCCGGCACTGAAATACCTCGTATCCGACGAGAATCTCATCGCCCGGCACAGAATGATGAGAAGAGCGATCGAAAAGCTGACGCCCGTATACGCCGCGATCATACGGCAGGGGGTCTCAGAGGGGGTGTTCGACACTCCCTACCCCGACGACGTCGTGGAGCTGATACTGGGCATGTCATACAGTCTCGTCGAGATCACCGCCAAACTGATATTCGAGCTCGATAAGAAACCGGAAAATATCAAAATCCTCGAGAGGAAGCTGAGACTGCACGAGTATGCGATGGAACGGATCCTCGGCGCTGCAGAAGGGTCGCTGAAGCTGTACGACTGGCGGCTGATAGAACGGTTCGTTACCGACATGAAGGTTGTGAAGGAGGAAGACGGTGATAAAAATAGATAAGGTGTCCCGGAACTACCGGACCGGTGAAATCGTGGTGCAGGCGCTCGTCGACGTCTCCCTTGAAGCGGAACAGGGGGAGTTTCTCTCGATCGCCGGCCCGTCCGGCTCGGGGAAGACGACCCTCCTGAACCTCGTCGGCTGCATAGACCGGCCGGACTCGGGCGAGATATTTATCGACGGGGAACCGGTCTCGGCCCGGAACAAGAAGGAGCTGGCTATGTTCCGGCGCGAGAAGCTCGGCTTTGTCTTTCAGACATTCAACCTCATCCCCGTGCTCACGGCATACGAGAACGTCTCGTTCGTACTTTCGCTGCTCGACATACGTGAGTCGGAGGTCAAAGCACGGAGCATGGCGATGCTCGCGGAGGTGGGGCTTGACGGCAAGGAAAACGTCCTTCCGGGCAGGCTCTCCGGTGGGCAGCAGCAGCGGGTCGCCATCGCGAGGGCCCTGGTAAAGGACCCGCGGATCGTGCTGGCCGACGAGCCGACTGCAAACCTCGACTCGAAGACCGGGGAGGATACCCTGAAGCTCATGGAGCGGCTTAACGAGAAGCACAACACCACCTTCATCTTTTCCACCCACGACCCGATGGTCATGGATTTCGCCCACCGCCTGGTGAGCCTTCATGACGGGCGGGTCATCTCGGACGAGAGGAGGACAAAATGAAATTTCTTCTCAGCCTCGCATGGAAGAACCTCTCCCGGTACAGAAAGCGGACGATCATCACCGCGGCGGCCCTCGCCGTGGGTCTCGGTACGTATATATTCATGGACTCGTGGCTCCGCGGGGCCGAAAAGGAGTCGGAGCGAAACCTCGTCTGGTACGAGACGAGCTCGGCCCGGGTGCTCGACGACGAGTACTGGGAACAAAGAGACCGGCTTCCGCTGAAATATACCATCGAGGAGCCGGAAGCGCTACTCGAGAAACTCGCTGAAAAACAGATACCCGCGGCGCCACGGATCGTGTTCAGCGGCGAGCTCATACTGCGGAAGGACCCCTTCCCGGAGGACGGATCGCTCACGCTCAGGGTCCTCGCGGTCGACCCGAAAAAAGACGATACGGTTTTTCGTTTAAGAGAGACGATCGAGGAAGGACGCTACCTCGAACCGGGCGAGGAGAAGATACTCATCGGTGCCTGGCTCGCACGAGACCTCGGGGCCGAGGTCGGCTACCCGCTCACCATAGTCACCAGGACTCGCAACGGCTACTACCAGACTGTCGACGTAGAGATCGCAGGCATATTCAACTGCCCAAACCCCGCAATCAACAAGGGAACGGTTTTTATTCCGCTCGATACGGCGGACCGCTACCTCGAAATGAACGGCGCGGTGACAGAGATAAACCTCCTATTGCCGGAGCGTGCGGACGCGGACGTGCTGACGGCGACGCTCGAGTCGGAACTAGCCGAGGTCAGGCCCGGCCTGGAAGTCAAGAGCTGGCGGGACCTTGCACAGGACTACCTCGCATTCGCCGGAATGAAGAAGTCGGCGACCAACATCATCCTCCTTTTGGTCTTCATCATCGCGGCCGTCGGAATCTCGAACACGATGATCATGGCCATCAACGAACGGACGAAAGAGCTCGGCATGATGCGCGCGCTCGGGATGAAGGACTCCGAGATCAGGCTTGCGTTTCTCCTGGAGGCCGGGGGGATCGGGTTCATCGGGGCGGTCATGGGGGTTGTCCTCGGCGTAGGCCTCAGTTACTGGATCGTGACCTGGGGAGTGGACATGAGCGGTCTGATCGGCGACATGGACATCGGGTACCGCGTGCACGGCTTGTTCAGGGGGGCCTGGCACCCCGAGGCCATGGTAACGGCCTTCATCTTCGGTATCGTCCTGACCGTGTTCGTCGCGTTTCTGTCGACCGGAAGGGCGCTCAGGCGGGGCATCGCCGACAGCCTCAGATACAGCTGAAAGAGGAGAAACGGATGAAACTCTACCGTATTGCAGCCAGGAACATCAGGCGGAACAAAAGGCGGAGCGTGTTGTCCTGTACCGCCATAGCGGCCGCGGTCATGGGTATCGTATTCTTTTCCGCCTATCTCAAGGGGATGCAGGGAGACCTCAAAAAAAACCTCGTAACCTACTATACCGGGGAGATCCGGGTACAGCACTCCGATTACGAACGGTACGACTACCTCAATCCCCTGCACCTTCGTATAGAGAGCTTCAGGGAGTTGGTACGGGAGATCGAGACGCACGAAGCCGTGTCGCTCGTATCCCCGAGGATAGGCTTCCCTGCGGCGGTCTACCGGGACGAAGAGACGCACCATGCGTGGGGAGTGGGAGTCGACTTTGATGTGGAGCGGGAGTTCCAGGACCTCGACTCGCATCTGATGGAAGGGAGGGTCCCGGATGAAGGCCGAAACGAGGCCCTGCTGGGAGTCGGCCTGGCGAAGGAGATCGGTGTGGGCACGGGCGACAAGATCACGGTCATGACCACCACCATGCGAAGGGGTACGAACGCCGTCACTTTCCTCGTCACGGGACTGGTGCGGTTGCCTGTCGGTGAGCTGAACGGGGCCTGGATTCTCGCTCCGCTCGACCGGGTGCAGCGGCTCGTGCGCATGGGAGACTCGGTGAGCGAGATACTCATCAAGCTGGAGGATGGCGCCTCGGCTGAAAAGACCGCACGCGAGCTCGAGGCCGATCTCGGGACGGAACAGGCGAAGGAGCTCACGTTCAGGACCTGGCAGGAGGGGAATACGTCCTACGGCTTCATCAAGATGGCTGGCATGGTCTACAATTTCATCTCGCTGTTCTTCTTCGTGCTTGCAAGCACGGTTATAGTCAACACAACGATGATGGTGGTCTTCGAGCGGGTGCGCGAGATCGGCACCATCGGGGCACTGGGCATGACGCGGGGTGAAATCGTGCGGCTCTTCTTTCTCGAGGCGCTGTACCTCGGCGTGATCGGCTCGGGGATAGGCGTAGCCCTGGGAATAGGCATTACCATCCCGCTGACGTTCACGGGGATCGACCTCAGCTCAGCTTTGCAGGGGGTCAGCTTCGAAGTATCGAACAGGATATATCCTTCCGTGAACCCCGGCCTCACAGTGCTCGCATTCGTGTACTCGGTGGCGGTGGCAGGGCTGGCTTCGCTCATACCGTCGGGAAGGGCAGCGAGGATCGAGCCCAGTGAGGCTTTGAGAAGCATATGACCACCGCGCATGGGCCCTGCAGTATAAAGAGCCGATGCACGGTACGATATATCATGAAAACGAACCAGGAGGGGCCGGTATGAAGAGATGGGTGATTGCAGCGCTGGTGTTGACCTTTATCCCGTCATCGCTTTTCGCCGTCTCGGCGGAGGAGATAGTACGGAAACTCGAGGAAAACACGGTTGTCGAGACCTCGCGTGTAGACGGGGCCATGATCATCCGCGATCGTTTCGGCACCAAAAAGAGCAGCTTCATCTCCTATTCGAGGGGAACGGACGATATGCTCGTCGAGTTCACGAGCGTCGAGGAGGAGGGCATGAAGATACTGCGTACGTCAGACGAGCTCTACCTCTTCTTTCCAGAGGCCGAGGAGACCATCCGGATGCAGGGCGCGGCGCTCAAGGAGTCGGTGATCGGTTCCGACATGTCTTACGAGGATATGACTGGCGGAAAGGGGTTGCTTTCGACCTACAGGGTGACACTCGAGGGAACCGAAGAGGTGGAAGGGCATTCCTGCTACAGGGTGAGCATGAAAGCCAAAAGCGGTAACGTGCCGTACTACCGCCAGACCATGTGGATCGATACAACGCTCTTCATCTACTGGCGGGTCCATAAGTTCTCACGTTCTGGAAAGCTTTTGAAGAATATCACGATCAAGGAGATACGGGAGGTATCGGGTAGGCACGTGCCGGTCCGCATGGTACTCGAGGACACCATAAAGGGGAATTCGAGCACGGATTTCATAGTTCGAGACATGAAGATCGATATTCCTCTCGATGCCGGGCTCTTCTCGCTGGAGGAGTTGTCATGGTAAAACGGGTAGCTCTTCTGTTTCTCCTGCTTTTCTGTGTGAGTGTTCCGGCGCTGGCTGAAATCTCCTCCTCCGTGAAGCTGACCTTGATGAACACGCTCGCGACGACGGATGACGAAACGGTGTCTTTTACGGGGTTCGGTACAGGCAGGCTCACCTTCAAATCGGCGGGGAGCAAAAAAGTCAAAGGGCAGCTCTCTTTAGATGCGCGCATCGGCGACACCGCCCTGCTCGACGTGACGCGGGCCTTCGTCAAGGCACGGTTTCCCGGGTTCAGGATCACGCTCGGGAAGGACACGGTCGCCTGGGGCGAGGGAGTCTTCTACAATGCGGGAGACGTGATCTTCGGCGCCGTTCCTAAAGAGGAAGACCTCTCTGCCGAAGTTTTCCGTGACGACGCGGTCTGGCTGACCTCGGCGTATGTCCCGCTCGGCGACTACTCGTTCGTCGAGCCGATCCTCCTCGCACCGGAGCTCAACCTTTCGACGCTTGCACGCGACCCTTCAGCCTCTCCCCCGTCTCTTAGCGATGCAGCCGCAGGGGTGCGTGTGGTGACGAAGCTCGCCGGTATCAAGACCGAAGCGGGCTACCTCTACCGCGGCGAAGAACGGACGCACAATCCTTACTTCAGCCTCCAGGGCCATCTTCTCGTGGACCTGCACCTCTCCGGTTCCGTCTCCGTCCCGCACTACCCGGGCGAGGCGCCCGGCGCGGGTGCCAAACCGGTCGTAAGCTTCGGCCTCTTCCACCTGCAGCGCTTTTCAGGGGCGGGATCGGACAGTATATCGTTCAGGCTCGAGGGGCTCCTGCGGCCGCTCGGAGACTGGAAGGCACAGGACAGTAGCAGAACGGACGCGGATTCGGATCCGGATACGGAGTACGCCTTGATGCTCTATCCTGAGGTCGCCTGGGCGCTGGACCAGTCGTTGACCCTTCTGTGCCGGAGCGTGGTGTCACCGATCGACCTATCCGCGCTCGTCATCGCGGGGGTGAACTGGAACGTGTACGAGGGGCTGAAACTACTCGGGTACCTCTCTGTACAGGCAGGGGAAAAGACCGACCTGTACGGCCTGCGCAAGGGCGGCGGGCTCGGCCTCACAGTTGGGGTTCAGTATATTTTTTAGTTTTCAGCAGTGTAGAAAAGGGGTCAAATCTTTACTCTTTATAAGAATGTTTTATATATTGCTCTGCTTTCTTATACATATCTCTTACTACTTCGTCATTGGCCATCTTTGTCTTCAAACGTCGTCGCAAAACACTCACCGAACTATAGTCTATCTCTCCCAACAGCTCGCCAATCGCCCATTGCTGTATGCCGCTATACCGATATAGCAATTCAGCAGCAACACCGCGTACTACCCCATCTCCTAAACGTTCTGTAACCCTCTGCTGATCTATTCCGAATACTTCAGACACTCCATCTATTACTATTTTAGGCTCTACCACCTCTGTTATCATTCCTCGATACATTGGTTGCTCACGTGTCGATCCCTCCTTTGCGTACCTTCCCTTTACATAAGTTACAAAATCATTATCCCCTAAAATCATCTGATGTTGTACATCAGCATGAATATCATCTATACCCTCCCTTAAACCGTCTATTATAAATCGCTTGTATGCGTCCCGACTCCCAACCATGTCTAATATCATAGTATAATCAACAAACATAACTCTCTTATTCTCATCCATATATCCCGGCAAACTACTCCATTGATACGTACATATATAGCTCCACCGTTCTTGAGATGTCTTTCTTTTTACTTTCCCCACTCGTGCAGGATTCAAATGCACATACCGGGAAAGTTCCAAAAGATAGTTGCTAGCATCTACCAATATTGCTTTGTATCGTCCTTGGTAAAGATGACCGCATGTACTATGATGACGATTAAACCAGCCAGTGTAACAGATATTGAATCGCCTCATAAACTCACTCAAGTTCGCCTGCCCAGTTTGAACTATCATATGAAAATGATTACTCATTAAAACATAGCCGTAAAGCCTTACCTGATAGTCCTGGAGTGCTTCAACAAGTAATTCTATAAAACGATAACGATCATCATTCTCAAGGAATATCCTCCTACTCCCATTACCACGACAGGTCACATGGTATATAGCACCGGGATATTGAATTCTCAACGGTCGAGACATAATCTATTATAAATTCAAGAATAATAAAAACATGTCAAGAGTAAAGATTTGACCCTATATATTTTTTATGAGGCAATCGAGAGGCTGTACTCCTTACCCGAAGGTTCTTCAGAAGAAGAAGGCCATAGGATATTAAGGGAAGTCGCATATCAGTACGGCCTTACGTATGGAGAAATAAATGATATTCTCGACAGAGTATGGGAACAGGACCTTACAGATTATGAGTGGGACATCATAGATGAGCTCGAGGACAGGTTAGATATGTTACCCGAAGGAGCTCCAGAGGAAGAGTACGATCGCATTTACAGAGAAATCGCACGCAAGTATGGCATCTCTATGAATATATTATATGATATTGAAGATAGATACTGGTGGGGATATTACTAATTCTAAATTCACGTCTCTTTTTGACTTCACATCTCATGGCTCGCTCTGAGCGCTCGAAAGGCCCGGGAGGGTTATATCGAAATGGAGCTTCATCGCTTTCTGCGCAGCCTCTACATCTCTTTTTTCTATTGCGTTGATGATACTTCTGTGATTAAGCAGGCTGTTGAGATGGGTTTTCTTGATGGAAAATGCCTCAATCCGGTACTTATCAAACCCCCTCTCTAAAGTATAGTACAATATCCTGAGGACCTTATTGTGTGTTGCTTGAATTATCGTATTGTGAAAAGCTTTATCAGCTTCCACCAGGGCGATAATATCATTTTCATTGACAGCATTTTCAAAGATCTTGTGAATCTGTTCCAACTGCTCGATTTCGGAGTCTTTAGCTCTCTTTACAGCCAGCTGTACAGAAGTCGTCTCAATTGCCTTTCTCGCCTCCATATAGTCGCTCATCTGCTCAACGTGTTCAGCAAACCAGTCGGTTGCATTTTGGGAAACATCCTTCTCCATCTTTGATAAGAAGACCCCCTTCCCGCGTTCTATCTCTACATAACCCAGCGCCTGAAGAATGTAAAGGGCTTCCCTTACCGTCGTTAAGCCGACATTGAGTCTTTTGGAGAGTTCTTTTTCCTCAGGGAACCTTTCTCCTTCAGTAAGTTCTCCCGACGTGACGAGTTCTTTTAACCTTGTTACCGCTTTCCCTGTCGCAGCAATCTTTTCAATAGTATTCATAGTAGCATCCCCTGATCCCGCTGTTTTCGTGGAGCCTTCAGTTCCTATTGTATTATCCTTATTATGACCCGTCAATAGAGAAAAGACTTAAAAAAAACATGCAGTAAAAAAGCCAAAGGGGGCATCTCTTTACCCCTGACATGTGCGGACAACAGTGAAAGGACTTCTTCTTAATGGCTGATAGAACTGACCCGCCAAAACGGTTTGCAGATATCACCCTTCCGAGTATTATCCTCTGATGGAAAAGTCACAGCTCCCATTTCCCCACAAATAATTTAGTGTGCAGCCCTCACATTTCAGAATACCTTATATCGGGGTTATAAAATGAACAGGTGTTCCTGGTCAACGACAGATGAGATCTATATCAAATACCACGACGAAGAATGGGGAACTCCTGTACATGATGACAGGAAGCATTTTGAGTTTCTCGTCCTGGAATCCGCTCAGGCAGGCCTCAGCTGGCTGACGATTTTAAAGAGAAGAGAGAACTACCGAAGAGCGTATGATAATTTCGATCCGGTACAGGTGTCAGAATATGACAATCACAAGGTGGAGCTCCTGCTGTCCGACGAAGGCATAATCCGAAACCGAAGGAAAATCGAATCTTCCATCAATAATGCGAAGCGTTTTATCGAGGTTCAAGAACAGTTCGGCAGTTTTGACCGCTACATCTGGAAATTCACAGACTACAAACCCGTAAAAAACCGCTGGAAGGAGCTTTCCGAAATACCGGCGAAGACTACTCTTTCAGAAGCAATAAGTACAGATTTGAAAAAACGCGACTTTACATTCGTAGGACCGACTATCATTTATGCTCACCTTCAGGCTATCGGCATCGTCAACGACCATCTCGTTACATGTTTCAGATACAAAGAGTTATACGCGTTGCCCAAATAGCGAAACAGTACACACGGTCCCATAGCGTTATGGGAGATATACCCTTTATGATATTCACTGTACACGCTACGTCATGTATGATGACCTGTATATATCCGCGATTCCATGTTTCTTTGCCCTAGAACCGCAGATAATGTATATTCAAGATCTATTCATAGATGAGTATAGAGAAAACCATGCGAAGCAATGGAAAACCTCAGGCCCGGAAACGATACTTCCTTATGACCATAATAATAATTCTGGGATCTATTCTCATCTACTATACGGTCGTTACGATTCATGCGAGGCTGAACACGAAGAAGATCGTGACCTCCATTCTCGATTCAGATACAATACGGCTCCGGCTCTCCGATCTAACACCGCGTCAGCTCTACATACTGCTCCTGGTTGAAGACCCTGAATTCTTACACCATAAAGGGGTCGACCTCAAGACCCCGGGTGCAGGCCTCACCACAATAACACAGGCGCTTGTAAAACTACTCTATTTCGAGAATTTCAAACCCGGAATACGAAAGCTCAAGCAGACACTGATCGCCCGTTTCGCCCTAGACCCTATTGTATCCAAGGAGGACCAGCTCCTCCTCTTCATCAACATCTTTGGTTTCCGCTACGACACGAAAGGTTTCAGCGAGGCTTCGCAGTTCTATTACGGCAAACAGTTTACAAGGCTGAACGAAGAGGAGTATATATCGATTGTCGCCATGATGATCGGCTGTAGCACATACAATATCAAGCACAACCCTGAAGCAAATGCCGACCGTTCCGAACGTATCAGTAAGCTGATCAATGGAGAATACGTTCCGAAGAAGATGTCCGACATTTATTACGAGGACACAAAGAGCGCTTTCAGGGTGAAGTGAAATGCCGGCGCCTCGAAGGTTAACTGGTCTTGCCCCTTTTTTTGGGGCAGAAGGTGCACCTCTGAAAATACAGATCCCAGACTACATACTTATCATCTCTCCGCTGCAGAATCGATTTCTCCGTTTGCCGTATAAAAAGGTGTAATCGGCCGTCTCGACCGCAAAGTGGATTGACTTATAAATAAAAAGACATAATTGTATTACAATACATTCGTTATAAAACGGCCAAGGATTATCTTTCAACGGCACCAGATTTTTAAGAACCGGGCAGGGCCATAGAAAAAACGAAGGAAGCAGAGACACCGGGCCGCCCTCTTTTTTACTCTATAATGCGGCACAGCATCATACTTTTTCGATTATCATCTTTAACACACCAGACCATTTTCAAGGAGGCCACACAATGAGCAAAGAGAAAAAACTGACAACGGCCGCGGGTATACCTGTAAGCGACAACCAGAATTCGCTCACAGCCGGAGAACGCGGACCGACATTGCTGCAGGACCATCATCTGCTTGAAAAACTTGCCCATTTCAATCGTGAACGAATCCCGGAACGCGTCGTTCACGCAAAAGCAGCCGGCGCACACGGGGTATTCACCGTAACCAATGATATCACCAAATACACCAAAGCCAAGATATTCTCGGAGGTCGGTAAAAAAACCGAGGTGTTCGGCCGCTTCTCAACCGTAGCAGGGGAAAAAGGCTCTGCGGATACGGTCCGTGACGTAAGGGGCTTTGCACTGAAATTCTACACCGAGGAAGGCAACTGGGACATGGTCGGAAACAATACTCCCGTGTTTTTCATACGGGATGCCATAAAGTTTCCCGACTTCATCCATACTCAGAAGCGTGTCCCACAGACGAACCTCAGGTCTGAGACCATGTGGTGGGACTTCTGGTCTCAGGTTCCGGAATCACTCCATCAGGTGACCATACTTTTTTCGGACCGTGGTATTCCCAAAGGCATCCCTTACATGAACGGTTACGGGAGCCATACCTACAGCTTCATCAACAGTAAAAAAGAGCGCTTCTGGGTCAAGTTTCACTTCAAGACACAGCAGGGGATTCAGAATATGGCCTGTGAGGATGCGGAACGCATTGCGGGTGAAGACCCGGATTATCACACACGGCAGCTTTTTGAAGCGATAGAACGGGGAGAATACCCCAAGTGGACCTTCAAGGTGCAGATAATGCCGGAAGACGACGCCAAATCCTACCGCTGGAACCCGTTCGATCTGACAAAGGTGTGGCCTCATGCCGACTACCCGCTCATCGAGGTCGGCGTGATGGAGATGAACAGAAACCCCGAAAACTACTTCGCCGAAGTCGAGCAGTCCGCCTTTTCACCGGCAAACGTTGTGCCCGGCATATCATTTTCTCCCTGTAAAATGCTCCAGGCTCGTATCTTCGCCTATGCCGACGCGCATCGGTACCGCCTCGGCGCGAACTTTGAAAGCCTGCCTATTAATCGTCCCCGCGCTGCTGAAGTACACAACTATCAGCGCGACGGTTCAATGAGGTTCGACGACAACGGCGGGTCGGCAGTAAACTACGAGCCGAACAGCTTCGGAGGCCCTGAGGCCGATGCAGCTTTTAAGGAACCGCCCCTGAAGATTTCGGGTGATGCGGACAAATATGACCAGAAACGGGGCGCAGCCGATGATTACGTTCAGCCCGGGAACTTATATCGATTGATGCCCCCTGACGAACAGAAACGGCTCGTGGAGAACATTGCCGGCACACTTAAAAAAGTACCGAAAAAAATCCAGGACAAGATGATCGAGCATTTCAGTAGAGCGGACAAGAATTACGGCAACGCGGTTGCACGGGAGCTGGGGCTTAAATAAAAGCCCCCTGTCCCGCTCATCGGATCCCTCTATTACCGGGTCGTATATAAACAGGAACCGTGCCTACTGTCCAACAATATGCCATTTTCAGTGAATTTTTGTTGAATGCTCGCTGTACCGCATATACAATATAATGATATTTACAGCACAGGAGCTGCCCTATGAAATGTCTTGTGTCAGGAGCGACCGGATTTCTTGGAGCTAACCTTGTTCACGAGCTCATAAAGGACGGATGGAAAGTGCGTGCCTTCGGCCTTCCCGGCTCTGAGGTGAAGCATATCGAGTCCCTCCCTGTGGAGATCATGTTCGGGGACGTAACAAACAGCGACGACGTGGACAAGGCGGTCAGGGGAATGGACGTTGTCTTTCACGTGGCCGGGGACACGTCATTCTGGAAAAGATATTTCGATCAGCAGCGGAGAATCAATGTCGACGGTCCGGTCAATGTGGCTGAGGCGTGCGTCAGGCACAAGGTAAAACGGATGGTGCATACCTGCACCATCGACGCTTTGGGGTACAACCCGCAAGGGCTTACAGATGAGACATGGACCGATTACAACTATGCTGGCACCGGTTATAACTACGCAGATACGAAGCGTGAAGGAGAAAAGAGGGCCATGGCCTTCAACAGCAAAGGCCTCGAGGTTGTCGTTATATATCCGGGAAGCATGGTGGGACCTTTTGATTTCACACTCCAGTTCGGGAGGCTTTTTTTCGACCTCAGGGACGGGAAGATCCCCGCGTGTCCACCAGGTGGAATCGGCCTCGGGCATGTGACCGAGGTTGCCAGGGCGCATATCGCCGCTGCGAAGGCCGGAAAGGCCGGAGAGGGTTATATATGCGCAGGAGTAAATGCAACGTACCGTGAACTGTTCGAAACGATTGCCGCGAAATTTGGCAAGTCCGCGCCGAAGCGGGACATGCCAAAGCCTCTTTTTATCGCGTACGGCTTTTTAATGGAGCTGTTATCGGCCTTCACAGGCAAGCCTCCGGAGATGAATCCCGGACAGGCAAGGTTTATGTCGGTAAAGGCTTACTACGATTCAACTAAAGCGGTGAAAGAGCTGGGGTACCGTATCGTTTCTCTCTCGCAGATGGTTGACGACGCATACGACTGGTACAGGTCTAACGGATTCCTGTAATTCCGCCACAGTAAAAGCACGGCCAGGCCCGAACTCCTCGACACTAAAGATCTTTCCCCCTCTAAATGCAAAAAACCCCCTTCCCTCACTGGGACTGGAAATTATCACTCTTCCGATTAGTATCTTGTCAGCAGAGGAAAGGACGATGACGTATTGTCATTAATCTCAAAAAAAAAGTCCGATGGCAGCCCTCCAAGCTACCTTCCACTCCTGCCTGGGTTTTTCTTTTCGGGCATCAAATACTGTAACGCTCGTCCTTTCAGTACAACAGAGGATCACAACACTCCGTCCGGGCTGATCCCCATTTTTCCAGATCACAGTAAACAGCAATTAGTGCAATTTTCTCAAAGATTGCTGCAATCAGATTGCATAGCAAGAATTTTAAATGATGACTTGGCAGATGAAAAGAATAAAGTTTATAGTGAGCAAAACGCTTAAATATCCATTCCTTCGTAAAGGAATGGGTATTGACCTTCCTATTACGATTTCAAAGAAGGAATGTGGATTAAAGCCCCGTTACTTACAATTTGCTATTGGTCATGAGAAATGGGGATGAGTGCGGTTTTCTCGTAGTTGATATACGGCTTTTCGATATTTTAAGTAAATGTATGGGGAGAAAAGCGCCAAAAGCCCCGTTCCTTACAGTTTGCTGTTGGTCATGAGAAACGGGGATTAAACGCCCCATTCTTATGTGAGAAATGGGGGTGAAACCTCCGTGAACCCTTTGAGAACAGTAAGAGGTGAGAGCCCTTGGAAATAGAGGCATTCAGGATTTCTACTCCTACAGGCGGACAGATAGCTGTACTGA
>Ga0307379_10000745_pt1 | contig 53207 bp, 52 predicted proteins | sample UN2MG_FD_202237 | JGI IMG/M metagenome (GOLD analysis project Ga0307379, IMG submission 202237) | Soil microbial communities from Risofladan, Vaasa, Finland - UN-2 | ecosystem: Environmental > Terrestrial > Soil > Coastal area > Acid sulfate soil | place: Finland: Risofladan, Vaasa | collected... | reverse complement strand
TTTTGCTAAATCCCAGCTGAGCGCAAACGGCTCTATCCCAACAGATGGAACAGCATTCCTAAGCGTTAAAGATAAAGACAAGCCCCAAGCTGTTAGGCTAGCCAAGGAACTCTTTTCCATAGGCTTTAAGATTATCGCCACAAGGGGGACAGCAGCGGCCATCAATCAATCAGGCATTCCTGCAGAACCTGTCCTAAAGGTGAAAGAGGGACGACCTCATATTGTGGATAAGATAAAAAATGGTGAGGTAAACCTTGTTATCAATACCCCTATTGGAAAGAGCTCACTCAGGGATTCCTATTCAATAAGGAGAACAGCGCTGGTTTGCAATATCCCCTATTGCACCACCATCCCAGGAGCATTTGCAGCAACCCATGGCATTAAGGCCCTAAAAGAGGGGAAGCTCAGTGTTTCTTCCCTGCAAGAGTATCATCAGGCAAAGGATTTGTTAAGCAAGGCATAAAAAATCTAAAGCCCGATACAATCGGGCTTTATATGAATCTATAAAATCAATAGGTCCTAGCACCTTGAGGGCGCGCAGAGATTTTCTTCATTTTTAGCGGCCCTTCCGCACTTTGTGCAGACAAACTCAGCACCCTTCGCAAGTTTTTTAATAACATCAAAGTCTTCAGCCTTTGCTAGCTGGCACATATGTTTTTCATGACCCAAACACTCCTCTTTTGTAACTTCCGCCATAGAAAATCCTCCTTTCTTATTTAATGAGAGACTCTTTTAAATAAATAATAGATATCATGGGTTCTGTCAATACTTTTCTTCAACCCCCCTTTTTTTGGAAAAATTTTACAGAGATAGCGAAAAACCTTCTTAACTCTTTTAAATCCAATAAGATAAAATGTCTAAAGTAAACAGAAAAATAGACCGATAATATAGGAGATAAATTATAAAGTTTTTGGGGAGTCAGATGGGAGAAGTCTTAGAAAAACAAGACATTGCCTATGCAAAGAATATCATCGATCTTTTCCTTAAAGCCAGAGATTCTCAAGAGATTCATAACGGAAAAAAAGAGGTCTCTTCAAGAATAATCGATGAAATTTATCAGGAATTTTCTCGAATTTTGACCCTAAAGGAAAAATTGAATTTTGGAATCAAAGGGAACAGGATAGAATATGATTCTGAACCGGTCTATGCCAGCATAGAGAAAAAGGACAACCTCGCCCTCTTCTTTTTTAATGACGGAATCAGGGAGATTAGCTTTAAAAAGGGGCTCACCAAGGAAGAAACAAAGAAGTTTGTTAAGATCGTCTCTACAGACTTTGACTCAGAAAGAAAAGAAGATGATGTCGTTACCATTCTTTGGGAGAAGAACTTTCAGCATATTGGCTATGTTGTTGATGAAGCCTATATGACGAGAGATGAGCAAAAGGATATAGAGAAGCTTGTTGATAGGCTTGGCAGGGCTAAAAAGGTCTTTAGGATGTATGCTGAAAACAATCCCGTCCATTCAAAAATCATTAATGACCTTTATGAAATCCTTTCTGATTTTTTAAACATAAAGGATGTATTGAGACTCCATATTGAACAAAACAAAATATTTTTCAAGTCTAAAGAAGTCTATACAAATCCAGAGCGGCAAAGTAACCTCGCCCTCTTCTTTTTTAGGGATGGAATCAGACAGCTTTCCTTTAAAAAGGGACTCACTCTAAAAGAATTAAGAGATTTTCTTAAAATTATCTCTTTTGATTTTGATGTAGATAAGGAAGAGAATGACCTGGTTACATTGATGTGGGAGAAGGAATTTCAACATATTACCTATTATGTTGATGAAAACTTTCTTTCTGAAGGAGATGATTTTGAAGAAAAGGCTGTATCGGAACTTAAAAAAACCTATATAGAACAGGAGGAGAAGGATTTTAAAATTCAAAAAAAACCAATTAAAGAAGAGGATGGAGAAGAAGTTCTTGGCATAGAGATTTCTCCGCTCACAGATAAAGATTACCAATACATTGCTTTGGAGGTTGAGAAGAGCTCTAGGGATAAAACAGAGAGGCTTATGAATACTGCCCTGGGACTTTTTCATGCCACAGAGGACGCCTCTGAATATAAAGATATAGAAAATGCCATAAAAAATACTATAAACTACACCATTGAGACGAGCAAATTTAATATAGTAATTAGGTTTTTAGAAAGATTAAGGGAAGACTATCTTAAAAAGGAAGAAAAATATAGTTTTTCACCTCATTTATCGAATATTGTTTATCATTTAAGTTCAGAAAAAGTCATTGATCTGATTGGACAAATGTTTGATAGGGAAGTTCAGGTCGATGAAGAGACAAAAGAAAAATTTATTTCCCTTCTTGATAAAAGGGCCATTATTCCCTTAGCAAAAAAGCTGGCCGATTTAAAGAGTATCACAGCTACAGAGACCTTTCTTCATGCTTTAACCGTGCTTGGCAAACAGGATATCGATGCCCTTGCAGAGGGTCTTAACAATGAGAACTGGTTTGTTGTAAAGAATATTATCTCGATCTTAAGAGAGATTGGGGATAAAGATGCCTTAGGACGTCTCAAGGAGTGTATAGGGCACAGCGATAAGAGGATAAGAAGGGAAGCGATTAAAATCCTGGCAAAACTCAGCGGAAATGAGGCTTTAGAGACGATTAAGAAGGCCTTGGAGGATGAAGACCCTTTTATACGCTCCCTTGCTATCAAATCTTTAGAAGAGATAGATTCTCAAGAATCAAAGAGAATTATCCTAGAAAAGATTCAAGAGAAAGATTTTCCTCATAAGAGTTATAGCGATAAAAAAGGATATTTTCAGATTCTGTCAAAGACAAAAGACCCCGAAATAAAAAATCTTCTTTTAAAAATTTTTAAAAAGAGAAGCCTTTTCAAAGGTGCAATGCATAATGATACAAAGGCGGTTATTGCATATTATTTTGGGAATACACAATTTAAAGAGGCCCTTCCTTATCTTAATAAATTAAAAAATTCAAGACACAAACTTCTCAGGACCAATGTCAATATAGCAATCAGGAAGATAAAAAATGGTTGATAATCCACAAATACAGGAAGACAGAACGCCAAGAAGCCTCATTAATCATCTGTCCATTCTTCTTAGAAATCTACAGATACATGATCCCAACAACACGGCTGTTAGAGATTCAATCGAGAAATTCATGAAGCTTGTTACCCCTGTTCTCAACTCAGAAAAAGAGCTCAGAATCGACCTCATCGGAGAGTACTTCTATTTGAATAATTCAAGGGTAAAGTTTCCATTGAACCTTCTCCAGAGCTTTGATTTTCTCATAAGTGAGTTCAAAAAGAGAAGGCTTGGGAGCATTATCTTTGGTGAGCATACCAACCTAACAGACATCCAGAGTCTCATCATGGCGCTTCTTGCATCTTCTTCTTCGGGCGATCCTTTGGAATCCATGGAGACAATCCTTAAAGATGTTGACAACATCTGGATTGAGGAGTTCCATGAGGCGAAAGAGACGCAAGTCGTGGACAAAAAAAAGGGTGTTACGAAGGCATATTATAATGTTGTTTCATGTGCGAAGAGCATTGCTGAGCGGATCAAAACAAATGAAAAAATTGAGTTTAAAAAGGCAAAAAGAGCGATTGAACCGATTTTAGATTTGGTCATAGCTGAAGAACCCCTCCTCTATGGAATGACTGCAATAAAGGACTATGATGAGTATACCTATTACCATTCTGTTAATGTGTGCATCTTTTGTGTTACCATTGGCCAGAAGTTAGGTTTAAGCAGGAAGGCATTGAGAGATCTAGGTATCGTTGGCCTTTTTCACGATATCGGAAAGACCCACATCCCCGTTGCTATTCTCAATAAACCAGGCAAATTAAACGAGTACGAATGGAAAATCATGAAAAAGCATCCTTTTGAGGGCTTTAGAGAAATCATCAAAATGAGAAAAGTTGATCAACAGCTTATGAGAATGGCCATGGCTTCCCTAGAACACCATATCAAGTGTGACCTTTCGGGATATCCGAGTGTTAAGCATATATCTGAATTGAATCTTTATTCAAAGATTGTATCCATAGCGGATCAGTATGATGCAATGACATCAGCCCGGGTTTACTCCCGTGAGCCAAAGTCGCCAAACAAGACACTTACTATTATGGTAGAAAACGCTGGTTCTGATCTCGATCCCGTTTTGCTTAAGGTCTTTTTAAATATTGTCGGCACCTTTCCTATCGGCTCTTTTGTTAGTCTCAATACAAAAGAGGTGGGATTTGTACAGGAGTCCAATAAATTCCTTTTTGAAAGGCCAAAGGTTCTTATTATTTTTGACAGCAAAGGGCAAAGAATAGAGAAACCCTTTGTGAAAGACCTCTCTCGAAAGGATGAGCAAGGAAGGTATTTAGGCGCGATAACAAGGACCCTTGATCCGAAAGAGTATAATATAAGCTATGCTGAATATATATTAAACTAGCCTTACCTCTCTTTAGAAATAATCATTCTCCCTTTTTTGGCTTACCCCTTTTGCCTTGACAAATATTATCCTCTCTGTTATCAAAAGGTGCGATAATCTGTTTTTTCATTCCATCCGAAGGGGTTATTTGTGGCTTTTAAGAACCTAAGAGAATTTGTCTCTCGATTAGAAAAAGAAGGGGAGCTAAAGAGGGTTTCTGTTCCAGTTAACCCTGAGCTAGAGATTACTGAGATTGCTGATAGGGTGGTGAAAAGGTCTGGCCCTGCCCTTCTCTTTGAAAGGGTTGTGGGCTCAAAGGTCCCTTTACTCATTAATGCTTTTGGATCGAAAAGGAGGATGGCCCTAGCCCTTGGGGTTGGGGACATAGAAGAGATTGCCAAGGAGATTCAATCTCTTATTGAAACAGAGATTCCATCAGGACTTTTTGATAAGATAAAGACCCTAGCAAGAGCGGCAAAGCTCACCTCTTTTACGCCTGAGATAGTAAAGAATGGAGAGTGTAAGGATGTCATCATAAAAGAGAACCCATCCTTAAATATCTTACCCATTATGAAATGCTGGCCAGAAGACGGAGGGAGATATCTTACCCTTCCACAGGTATTCACCAAAAGCCTCAAAGATGGAAAGAGGAATGTGGGGATGTACAGGATGCAGGTCTTTGATGAGAAAGCAGCTGGGATGCACTGGCATATCCACCACGATGGCGCAAGGCATTTTCAAGAATATAAGAATGCAGGAAAAAGGATGGAGGTTGCTGTTGCTCTTGGTGGGGACCCTGCCCTTACCTATGTGGCTACTGCGCCCCTTCCTCCAAACCTTGATGAAGTCTTGTTTGCGGGGTTCTTAAGGAAAAAGAAGGTTCAGCTCGTTAAAGGGGAGACCATTGATATCGAGGTGCCGGCAAATGCTGATATTATTCTTGAGGGATATGTAGAGCCAGATGAGATGAGAAGGGAAGGCCCTTTTGGAGACCATACGGGCTATTATTCTCTGGCTGATGATTATCCTGTGTTTCATCTGACCTGCATCACCCATAAAAAAGATCCCATCTATCCTTCAACGATCGTTGGAAAGCCACCCATGGAAGATGCCTTTATGGGAAAAGCAACAGAGAGAATATTTTTACCCCTCATAAAGATTCAGATTCCTGAGATTATCGATATCAACTTTCCTATAGAGGGCGTGTTTCATAATCTTGCTATCATCTCCATCGATAAGAGATATCCCTTTCATGCCAGAAAGGTCATGCACAATATCTGGGGAATGGGCCAGATGATGTTTACAAAGACCATTATCATTGTCGATGCTGATATTGATATCCATAACCTTAATGAAGTACTGTGGAGGGTAACCAGCAGCATAGATCCCAGAAGAGATATCACCTTTACTGATGGGCCTGTAGATGTTCTTGATCACGCATCACCTCTTCCAACTGTAGGATCAAAGATGGGAATTGATGCCACAAAAAAATGGAAAGAAGAGGGGTTTAATAGAAAGTGGCCTAGCGAGATTGAGATGTCCAAAGATATTATCGAGCTTGTAGAGAAGAGATGGAAGGAGTATGGTTTTGATTCTCAAGAAAAAAAGGAAAATCTTTGATGTATAGAAAACTCTCTGTCATCTTAGAGGATATAAAGTTTGAGCACACCCTCTTTGCCCTCCCCTTTGCCCTTATGAGCGCATTTATTGCAGCAGGCGGTATTCCGCTTTTGGATAAATTGTTCTGGATATTAGTGGCCATGGGAGGGGCTCGGAGCGCTGCGATGTCCTTTAATCGGGTTGTTGATGCAAAATTTGATAAAGTAAATATCAGAACAAGGAACTGGGCCATTCCTTCTGGAAAACTTAAAAAATCCCAATATACCATCTTTATTTTTATTTCGATCCTTATTTTCGAGCTGGCATGTTTTAACTTAAACACCTTGGCTTTTTATCTCTCGCCCCTCGCTCTCTTTATTTTATTCTTCTACTCCTTTACCAAGAGATTTACGATATTTTCCCATTTCTTTTTGGGATTGGCTCTTGGGATTGCGCCTGTTGGTGCATGGATTGCCATAAGGGAGGAGATTTCCCTTGCCTCTCTGATTATTGGACTCTCCGTTCTTTTATGGACCGCGGGATTTGATATCATTTATGCCTGTCAGGATGTAGAATTTGATAAAGAACAGAAACTCTTCTCTTTTCCAGAGAGATTTGGCATTTCCTTTTCCCTTCGTTTCTCATATTTCCTCCATATGATTGTCATCATAACATTAGCTCTCTTGATATTTATAGCTGATTTGAGACATATCTATCTTGTTGGATGGTTGATGATTAGCCTTCTCTTGATATATGAACACCGAATTATAAAGCCTTCTGACCTATCGAGAGTTAATACGGCCTTTTTTACCATAAATGGTGCGGTAAGCCTTTTTCTCATGTTTTTTACCCTTTTTGATATCCTCTATGGAAGATTTTTTATTTAGTGACAAAGCATTATTAAAGATAGCTGATAAGGTGAGAGAGGAAAGACGTCTTTCTTTTGAAGACGGAGTTTTGCTCTTTAAATCTCCTGATCTTTTGGGCTTGGGTTATCTTGCTAACATTGTCAGGGAAAGAAAGAACGAAAATAGAGCCTATTTTGTTAATAATCGACACATCAATCCCACAAATATATGTGTAAATCTCTGTAGATTCTGTGCCTTTGGAAAAGAGCGGGGGGATAAGGGTGCCTATGAATTATCCATGGATGAGATACTCAAGAAGGCAGAAAAAGGGGTTGAGCAGGGAGCAAAAGAGTTTCATGTTGTTGGGGGATTACATCCCGACCTTCCCTTTGAATACTATCTGGAAATATTAAAAAATCTCAGCTTAAGATTTCCAGACATACACATTCAGGCCTTTACAGCTGTAGAGATCGATTATTTCTCTCGTATTTCTTCTCTTTCTTTGGAGGAGACCCTAGGCAAGCTAAAAGAGGTGGGTTTAGGCTCTATCCCTGGAGGCGGTGCAGAGGTTTTTAGCGAAAGAGTGAGAGAGCTTGTTTGTCCCAAAAAGATAAGTGGCGAGAGATGGCTTGAGGTTATAGGGACTGCCCATAGACTGGGAATTAAGAGTAATGCCACCATGCTTTATGGACATATAGAGACCGCTCAGGAGAAGGTGGATCATCTTTTGAGACTGAGGGAATTGCAGGATAAGACAGAAGGATTTATGTCTTTTATCCCTTTGGCCTTTCATCCCAAAAACACAGAAATGCCTGATATTAAGAGGACTACAGGCCACCAAGACCTCAAACACCTGGCCATATCCCGCCTTATGCTGGATAACTTTCCTCATATCAAGGCATTCTGGATTATGGTTGGTCCAAAGATTGCCCAGATTTCCCTCTCCTTTGGTGTAGATGATATTGATGGAACAGTTTCTGAGGAGAGAATCACTCATTCTGCTGGTGCCGAGACTGAGGAGTACATCTCAAAAGAGGAACTTATCAAGATGATTAAAGAGGCAGGGAGAACACCTGTAGAAAGAGACACCCTTTATAATGTATTGGCTTGCTAATAAGAGCTGTTCAGACCGTATTTTCCAGAGAAACTCATAAACTATTATGAATAAAGGTTTTATTAGATTTGGTTGCCATAACTTTTTAAATGTAAGGCCCCTCATCGATCCCATTATGCGAGGGGAGATTCCTCATCGTCTGAATCTGATTATGGATATGCCCTCAAGGCTCTCTGATATGATGCAAAAAGGAGAGATTGATCTGGGCTGGATTCCCTCAGTAGAATATGGAAGAATTAAGGATTGTCTGATCATACCGGGCATATCGATTTCTTCTTACATGTCAGTAAAAAGCGTTGTTTTGATAAGCAGGGTGAGATTTGAAAAAATAGGAAAGATCGCCTTGGATATCAGTTCGAGGACATCTGTGGTCATGATTAAAATCCTTTTAAAAAAATATGGTGTCACACCTGAATTGATTTCTATGCCACCAGATTTTCAGAAGATGATGGGGGTTGCTGATGCGGCGTTAATCATAGGTGATAATGCTCTTATGGCTGAAAAAGGAGGATTTATCGTCTATGACCTTGGTGAAGAGTGGTATAAGTTTTTTGGATTGCCCTTTGTTCATGCCTTATTATTAGTTCGGCCTTCTTTTTCCTTGGGAGATCAGGTGGATGTATTGTTTAAGGCAAGAGATATGGGGCTTTCTCGAATAGATCGGATCATTGATGAAGAATCAAAGAAACTGGGTATTTCTTCGGAGCTATGCAGGGACTATTTTGAGAAGAGGGTCTATTATGAGCTGGGAGAGAAAGAACTGGAAGGGCTTTTGGCCTTTTACTCTTTGGCAAATAAAGAGGGTTATTTAGAAAGGGTGCCGGAGCTTCGATTTTATGAATAATCTTTTATTAGAAAAGGTATTAAAAGGGAAGAGGCTTTCTCAAGATGAGATTTTTGGGCTTTTTCAACTCGATCTTTTATCTTTAGCGAATATAGCAAGCCAAGTAAAACAGAGAAAGCATTCCCATAATATGATTACATATATCATCGATAGAAATATCAACTATTCCAATATTTGCGTTTCAGGATGTAAATTTTGTGCTTTTTACAGGAAAAAGGATGACCCTGAATCTTACACCTTGGCTAAGGAAGAGATTTTTAAGAAGATTGACGAATTAATATCAAAAGGTGGCTGTCAAATCCTGATGCAGGGCGGCCTCCATCCAGACCATTCTTTGGATTTCTATGAAGACCTTGTTAGGGAAATTAAAGCAAGATTTGATATCCATATTCATGCCTTTTCTCCACCAGAGATCGTCCATATTGCAAATATCTCAAGTCTTTCCATAGAGGATGTTATAGTAAGGCTCAAAGACGCTGGATTAGGTTCAATCCCCGGAGGGGGTGCGGAGATTCTCTCTAATAAAATCAGGAAAAGGATAAGCCCCAATAAATGCACTGCTGATGATTGGATAAATGTAATGAGATTGGCCCACAAAATTGGTTTGAGGACGACCGCAACAATGATGTTTGGTCATATTGAAACCCTTGAAGACAGGGTGGTTCATCTATTAAAGATTAGAGAACTGCAGGATGAAACCGGAGGATTTACAGCATTTATCCCTTGGACCTTTCAGCCGAAGAACACTCAATTAAAAAGAGCTTCGGTGAGTAGTTATGACTATTTGAGGACTCTGGCCATATCAAGGATAGCCCTTGAAAATTTTGAGAATATTCAGGCATCATGGGTTACACAGGGAGATAAAATAGCTCAAATTGCACTCTTCTTTGGCGCCAATGATATGGGAAGTACGATGTTAGAGGAGAACGTGGTCAGGGCAGCAGGGGTCTCTTTCCAGATGACAGAGGCTCAAATCTGTCGGCTTATTGAAGATATAGGCCTTATACCCCGAAGAAGAGATACTCTTTATAATCTGCTGTAGGACTTTTCCAACCCCTTTTCACAGTCAATCTAAAAGATTCTTTTATCCTGCTTGTAATATTTATCTTGGTCTTATGCGAGCTTTTTGAAGCAGGATGGGGAAAGGTGCAGTATCCTTCGGGGAACCAACTACATTGAGAATCACGCCCAGACCTTACATGACATTCTTTAAAGCTCGGGCATTTTTTCATAATCATCTCTCCCCAAATTATGCCTGTTACTTTTTTAATATTTCTGCAAATTCTATACCGAGAAGTATCTTGCTTTGAGACCTTCTTACATTTCTGACAATGGCCTTTATATGCTCTATTGTTGGTCCCTTAGGAAGCTGAAAAGAGAGGTAGAACTCGGCGCCGACTTCATAATAATACTCTGTTGCCATAAGGCACCCTCCCTCACTTAAGTCCATTATATCCCCTGTCCTTGTGACAATACTGTAGATAGAGGCAGGGACATTTATCTTTGCCCTTTTGTGCCTCCTAAGGTACATTTCTTTAATAACTTCAGGATATGTTAAGAAGATTATTGGAAAGGGTTTTGAACCTATATCCAACACAGATGTCTCAAAGCCATATACGGTTCTTAAGATTTGAAAGTGTCCAATATAGGCGATGCCTTTAGAAATTTTAACAGGCCTTCCGTCTAATAGGGGACTATCAGCGACTAAAAATTGATTTCTTTTCCATCCAATGAGCTCTGTCTGATAATATGTTGTTTTATCCGCAATCTCTTCATGGAGAGACAGGGGCAGCCCTACCTTGAAGTAGTCTTTGATTTTTAAGATTTCCTTCATTCTGTTTCCCTTGAACATTAATATTCCCCTGTTTTCTTATCGGCCTATTTCGGTATTTTCTTGACCCACTTTTTATATCCTGTTAAATTTAAAAAATACATATTGTTATGGGGAATGGTCATGAGAGAAAAAATTGGAGTGATAGGGGGGAGCGGAGCTTATCAATTATTAAAAGAGAGGCTCGGGATTTTAAAGGAAAAGAAGATTATTCATACCCCTTTTGGTAAGGGCGTATTGCTTCACCTCTATGATTTTAAAGGGGTGAATTTTATATTTTTATCGAGACATGGTGAAAAGGGATACTCTCTCTCTGCCCCTTTTGTTAATTATAGGGCAAATATCTGGGCACTAAAAGAGGTAGGCGTGGAAAGAATTATCTCCTGGTCAGGACCAGGCATAATAAACAGATCATTTAAAATTGGCGAGTATCTCCTCCCTCACGACCTTATTGATGAGACAAAGGGGAGAGAAAGCACCTTTTTTAAAGATACGGGTCTTGGCTTTATCAGGCAAAAAGAGCCCTTCTGTCCTGAAATTCGATATGGCCTTAAAAAAACATTAAAGAAATTAAACCTGCAATTTCAGGAATCGGGCGTTTATGTTTGCACCCAGGGGCCAAGGCTTGAGACCCCTTCTGAGATAAAGAAATTTAAAATAATAGGCGGGGATGTGGTGGGGATGACACTGGTTCCTGAGGCATTTCTTGCAAGAGAGTTAGAGATCTGTTATGCCTCTCTATGCTATTTGACAAATTTCGCTGAAGGGGTTAAAAAAAGGTCCTTTAAAAAGGGGAGCTTATTTGAAGGGATGCAGACAGAAGGGGAGAGAAAAAAAGTAGAGAAGTTAATTGATAGATTTCCCCGTATCATCCATGAAACATGTAAAATCCTTTCAGAAAAAAAGAGAAATTGTTCATGCAAAGATGCTATGGAGCGTTATAAAAGGGATGGTATTATTGGAAGGGATTGGACTCAATGGATCAAAGCACATTAATAAAGGCGAAATGGCTTCTCCCTGTTGCTTTCCCTCCTATCCGTGATGGATACCTTATTATAAAGAATAGAAAAATCACCTCAATAGGCAAGATATCCCATTTAAAAAAAAAGGATTTTCAAAAGACAATTGATTTTTCTCAACATATTGTCATGCCAGGTCTTATCAACCCCCATACCCACTTAGAGCTATCCAATCTAAAAGGAAAAATAAAGAGGGATACCTCTTTTACCCAGTGGATAAAGGGCTTGACAAACGAGATTCTATCTTGGGGGAAAGAGGATTATAAGTCATCAATAAATTCGGGAATAGATGAATTGATCCTTTCCGGAGTCACCACGATTGGTGATATCTCAAGAACCGGACTGTCTTACAAAATACTTGAAAATAGGGGATTAAGAGGGATAGTTTTTTTAGAGGTGCTGGGATTTCATCCATCCATTGAAAAAGAACGAATCGATTTTTTAAATAATCTTATCATGCCTCTAGATAGAGATAAAAGAGTCAATTTTGGGGTCTCGCCCCATGCCCCCTATTCAGTAAGCCCTGATCTGTTTAAAGAAAGTTATCATATTGCTCTAAAGAATAGAGTACCTATTTCTATTCACTGTTCAGAGACAGAAGAGGAATTAGAATTTTTGGAAAAGGGCAGAGGAGAAATAAGAAGGATGCTTGAGGATTTTGGTCTTTGGGACAATCATTGGACCCCTCCTCTCATCTCTCCTATTGCTTATTTAGATAGAATAGGCGTTCTCAAAAATATTATCGGTATTCATATCAATTTATTAAGAGATGGAGATTTAGATTTATTAAAGAGGGGCCATGTGAAGGTCGTTTGTTGTTTGGGAAGCAATCGATGGTTCAATAGGAAAAAAATCTGTCCCGCAGACCTCCTTTTAAAAGAGGGGATTAGCGTCTCTTTGGGTACAGATAGCCTTGCCAGCAATAAGAGCCTCAATCTTTTTGATGAGATGCGTCTGGCAAAGAAAATTTTCGGGGCACTTTCCTATCAAAAGATTATAGAGATGGCAACCATAGAGGGGGCTAAGGCATTAAGCCTTGATAAAAGAATAGGGTCTTTTGAAAAAGATAAAGAGGCTGATATGGTATCTATAGAACTAAGAAGCAATGATATTAATGATCCGAATGAATATATAGTCAATCATGCCAAAAAGATAGATTTCATGATGATAGGAGGCAAAGAGATATTTTCATTAAAATATGATTTTTAGTGCCTTACCGCTCAAAACCTCCAGATTAAATTTATATTAAAAAGGTGAATCTGATTTGTTTCGTAATTGCCTGCTATTGTACCGGTGAGAGGACCCCTTGTCTGGTTGATATCAGCATCCCCTGCATCGAGAAACTCATAAGCAAACCCCAGGGTGATGTCTTTGCTCCATTCATACTGGAGACCTGTTGCATAGCGTAACTGTCGATCCAGCGGCATATCTACTGTTCTATCCTCATCATCAACCGGTGAGCTGTCATAAGCAAAGCCAGCTGAAAGAAGCCAAGGCTTTGAGAGACGATATTGTATACCAATGGCTGCGTGTATGGTATCATCAAATTTTCGATCACTCGTAAAATTCCTTGCATTCGTTGACCTTATGGTCACCTCTGTCTTTCCAAATTCGCTCCAGTCCTGCCAGCCCACATTGCCCATAATGGCCAGTTTATCAGTGAGTTCATGATAGGCACTCACCATGACCGCCTGGGGAATGGTTATTGTAAAATCTGCTTGACTACCCAGTAAACCGGTGGTGGTCAGCGCTGATGTGAGCGTTGGTCCAAGACCTTCGATTTTGGCGAGGTCTTTAAACTCCAGTTCTACTTCAGAGCGATAGCTAAAGCCAAAACGCGTCCCTTTCGCTGCTTCAATCAGAACGCCCGCATTGCCCCCAAAGCCGATATCGTCATCCTCTAACTCAATCTTTCCATCTGGAAATCCTGCGTCTCCAGCCCCTTCGTTGTTAATAGCGGCCTTCTGAGAAAGTTCTGCATAAACAACACTAAAACCTCCCCCCACTGAAAGCCAGTTATTGACCCGGTAGGCAATTGAGGGGTTGACTCCAAAAGTAATGAGCTCTGCCTCCTGAACATAATAGCGGCCTGCCCAGCTGTCATCGTAATCAAGCCCAAGGCCAAAATAAGAACCAGTAGCAACGCCAAGCTTCAGATTTTTCGTCAAACTGTGGACATAAAAGAGCCCCAAAGCCCCAATAAAACCTCCAGCATCTCCACCATTTCCTCCTGAAACCGTGGTTCGAGAATCAGCTTCGAATTTTGCCGAATAAATCATAGGTTGGGTTCCAAGAAGGAGCTCAGAACGTTCCAGCCTTGTCATCCCTGCTGGGTTGCCTCCTGCTGTGGATGCATCTTTTGCAAGTGCTGCACGACCAGCAGCAGCTGTTCCCATGTCTGGGGCTCCATACTCATAAAGCCAAAGCCCCGCAGCCCAGGCTGATGTAGCTGGGAGAACTGTGAACAGAAAGACACAGCAAGAGATCCACATTATGCGAAGATAAAATTCTTTCATCTCTTTTTCCTCTTTTCGCTAAAATATAGCGAAAGCCATTTACTCCACCCGCTTGACCAGCTACAGTTTGGAAAAGGGTTTATTGAAGTCCCTTGTGGTTTGTTGGTCTCATTCGCCCACGTGCTTTATTTCCTTCTCAAAGGGATTCATTTCTGTCTTCTCGGCGACGGCCTTTTTGGTGCCGGGCATGAGCTCAAAATACAGATCGAAGTGGACAAGAGTGGACTTGAGCTGCTCATACACCTCCCGGTTGCCTTTAAGCTTCGCCTTGCCGGCCTCAATCTGCTCATCGAACTTGGCCTTGCCCATCATGACCGTTTCCAGATCAGAACGATTGATCGTGATGGTCAGGTCCGCATTGTCGGCCTGATAGCCCTCAATGTTCGTTAGTGTGGCGTTGCTCATTTCCAACACGAATTTCTCGCCATTATCTGGGAATACTATGTTGATCTTAAATTTCATGCCTTCGGCTTTTTGACTGTCCATCCGTATGCCGAGAAAGTCAAGAAACAAACCAGTGGACATAGCCCTGATCATATCTGGGCCAGCGGTCTTCGGGGTTCCTCCCTTCTTAATACCATCACGCAGTTCAAGGGCGGCAGCGAGGAAACTGTTACGCACGCTCGGGCTTTCATACTGATAGCCAAGTTGTTCAAAAACATCAGCAAGCAGATCTTTGGCTTCCTGGTTTTGTGGCTCTGCATAAACCAGTTTATTAAGGATCTCTTGGGCATGGCGATACTTACCCTGATCGTGCAGTTCCTTACCCTTCGCGATGATCTTCTGGGCGCCGCCCATCATTTCGACATAAAGCGGCGCAGAATCTTCTGGCGACAGTGGCGTTAGGGTCGCTGGATTGGCATCCCAGTAACCGAGATAACGGTTGATCACTGCGCGGCTGTTGTGAAATTCCGAGCCGTGATAGCTGCGCGCATACCACTGTTGCTGAAGGCTTTTCGGTGTCTCGTACACGTTATGTACCTGGTTGATCGTGACGCCCTGGTTTGCCAGATGAAGCACCTGGTTATTCAGGTGGGCATACATATCGCGTTGCCCGCGCATGACTTCCTGTATGCGATCATTACCAAAGCGCGGCCAGCTATGGGAAGCAAACATCACCTCTGCTTCCTGTCCGAACAGGTAGAGGGCCTTGTTGATTTGCTTCGACCACTCAAGCGCGTCGCGTACCAGCGCGCCACGCAGGGTGTAGATGTTGTGTATCGTGCCCACAATATTTTCCGCTGCCCAGAATGTCTTGAATTGCGGGAAATAAGTGTTCATCTCGGCCGGCGCTTCAGTGCCGGGTGTGTTCTGGAACACCATCTTTACACCGTCTATCGTCATTTCCTCAATAGGTTTTTTGATGATGACGTTCGGCTCAATTAGGCCGAGGTTGCCGGCAGCCGTATTTTTACCTATAGACTGGTCAACATGGCCAAACGGACTGGCGGGGAGGAGGACGCCGTATTGAAAGAACAGTCGACGGCTCATCGCGTTACCGGCATAGATATTCTCGGCAACCGCATGCTCCATGAAATGAATGGGCGCGATGACCTTGACTTTGCCGCTTCGTACATCTGCCTCATCCACCACGCCGCGAACGCCACCAAAGTGGTCAGCGTGAGAATGAGAGTAGATGACCGCCACTACTGGGCGCTTGCCGAGATTTTCATTGACGAAGTCAAGCGCTGCCTTGGCAGTCTCCTTGGCAGTGAGGGGGTCGAAGATGATCCAGCCAGTTTTGCCCTTGATGAAGCTGATGTTGGCCAGGTCGAAACCGCGCACCTGGTAGATGCCCGGCACAACTTCGTAGAGCCCATAGGCCATATTTAGAACAGCCTGGCGTTGTAGCGAAGGATGGACGCTGTCGAAATCCTTGCCCTCCAGCAGGAACTCATACCTTCCCATGTCCCAGGCCACGTGACCCGCCTCTGCCATAATCTGTTTGTAGGCAGGGGCAGCGATAAAACCTTTCTTGCTCTCCTCGAAATCACGCTTGTCTTCAAACGGCAGGGTTGCTCTTTGTTTGTTTTGCATTTCCACAGTGTATTTGGATGGCTGTTTGCCCTTGGGGTGGTAGTGCGTGTGTTCGGTAGCAACGTTAGCCTCGTCAGAACATCCTATTGCTAAAGCTAGCGAAGCTAAAATTGCAATAAATATTGCTAAAAATCTTGTATTAAATGATCTCATTTTCTTTGTCTCCCTGTTTTTCTATTTCTGTTAGCTCATATCGACCATTAATGAAAGAGATATTTCTTCCATTTTATTACATTCTTATATCCTCCTTTAAAATGAATAAATATAGAAAAAATAAAGAATAATTTATCGTCTGACAACTAGGAAAATTACTAGTTTATTTATATTTTTTTAAAGTATTTTTCTAAGATGTCGATATAGATTTATAGGATTTAAAATAATGCATGAATTGAGAATAAAACCCTGTCATGTTTGTGATGAAAGATTTTCTTCAGAGATTAACAGTAAATAATAGGGACCTTTAAATATTTTAGGTCGCCACTTTATTAAACTGAGTCTCTAAGACAGTCTTTCACACGGCATTTAGACAGGGTTTTTTTTGAGAAAAACCTGTCTTTAAAATTGTCAGACCTAGAATTTTACTTAAAATCACATAACAATTGACTTGGATAGAATTATGATATATTCTTTAATTATCCCTTATCAGTGATTGAAAAACTACATAGATCATGGAGCTTTCCTTGATGACGAGGATCATTCCCTTTAGGGGGATATTATATAACAGAGAAAAGATTACCAATCTGGAAGACGTGGTAACCCCTCCTTATGATGTTATCCCAAAAGAAGACTATAAGAAATATTATCAAAGACATGGGAATAACATTATCCATATTATCTTGGGAAAAGACTATCCACACGATAATGATAGTTATAATAAATTTACCCGTGCAGCCGGGTATTTTGAGGGCTGGATCAAAGATGGGATTTTTAAAAGGGATTCCCTCCCCTCTTTCTATATCTATCTTCAAAAATATAGAATTAAAAATGGAAAGGAGAAGACAAGAAAGGGGTTTATTGCCCTCGTTAGGTTAGAGGAATACGAGAAAAGAATCGTCCTTCCCCACGAAGAGACCTTTTCCAAGACAAAAGAGACCCTTATCTGTTTAAAGAGAGCCTGCAATGCAAATCTCTCTCCGATCTTCTCATTATACTCTGACCCTGAAAATGAGATTAATCATACCATTGAAAAAGGGATTTCAAAAAATCCTCCTATCATTGATATTCATGATAATGATTCTACAGAGCATCTCTTGTGGAGGTTAAGCGATATTCAAGAGATTGATAAAATAAAAGAGCTCATTAGTGACAAACAGCTTATTATTGCAGATGGTCATCACAGATATGAAACTGCTTTGGGATTGAGAAACATCCTAAGGAGAGAAAAAGGCTCTTCTGAGCCTGAGATGCCTTTTGATTATGTTATGATGTATCTCACCAATATGGATGATGAAGGGCTTTCAATTCTTCCAACACACAGAATCATTCAGAAATTAGATAGGTCGAATTTGAGATCTTTAATGGATCAATTGAACAAAGATTTTGATGTGGATACTTTTGATTATGAGGAGAAGAAGAGATTCTTTCAAGCCTTAAGGCAAAAAGGAAAAGAGGATATTTCCTTTGGAATATTTTGGGGAGAGGAGAGGCATTATCTCCTTACCCTTAAGAATAAAGATATTATGGAGAGTTATCGAGAGGACTCAAGGCCTAGAGAATGGTGGGAGCTGGATGTAACCATACTCCAAAAATTAATTATTGAAGAGGCTTTGGGAAAAAGGGATAGCAATGAGGACAATCTTATCTATACCCATGACGAGGAAGAGGCAATAAGAAGGGTTAGAGATACTAAAGATTCTCTCGCCTTATTTTTAAATCCAACAAAGATAGAAGACCTAAAGAAGATTGTTGGATTAGGGGAAAAGATGCCTCAAAAATCCACATATTTTTTCCCAAAACTCTTAACGGGACTTGTTTTCAATAAATTAGATTAAGAGAAAAAAGTCTGATGAGCAATGTTTCAGCGCTTTTCTTAAAGAGTGCATTTAAGCCTGATCAATTTCCAGATATCTCCCTTCCAGAAATTGCCTTTGTTGGGCGTTCCAATGTAGGAAAGTCTTCTTTGATTAATACACTAACGAATATAAAAAAATTAGCAAAGACGAGCTCTACGCCCGGCAAGACACAGATGATAAACTTTTTCAAAATCAATGAATCTTTAGTTTTTGCAGATCTTCCTGGATATGGTTTTTCTCATGCACCAATCTCTATTAAGAAAAATTGGAGGGCACTCATTGAAAGTTATCTCAAAGGGAGGAGCAATCTCAAAGGGGTTATCCATTGCTTAGACATAAGACACAAACCCACTGAGCTTGATTTAAAAATGAAGGAATGGTTCGATCATTATAAAACCCCAACGATATTAGTATTAACAAAAACAGATAAGATTAGTAAGGGATCAAGAAATCAGAAAATTAAAGAAATATTACAGGATCTCGAACTCAACGATATGGCATCTCTTATTATCTTTTCTGCTAAGACAAGAGAGGGGAAAAAGGATCTTTGGAAGTCAATCATGAGGCTTTCAGGTCTTGGCTCGAAGACGACTTGATTTCATCTGGCAGTTCTCTTTTTAATCGTTGCTTTTCGCTCACTTTACATAAACGGTCTTGATATTTACGAACTCCTTGATCCCATAAGAGGCCAGCTCTCGGCCATACCCGCTCTCCTTTATGCCTCCGAAGGGAAGACGGGGATCTGACTTTACAGATGTATTAACAAAACAGCAGCCCGCTTCCAGTTCATTTGCCGCGATTCTCTCGCCTTTTTCAATGTTCTTGGTAAAGACAGCCGCGCCCAGACCGAATAGAGAGTCGTTTGCGACCTTTATCGCTTCTTTCTCATTCTTTACAGGGATAATAGCTGCTACCGGTCCAAACATCTCTTCATCATATGCAGGCATCCCCTTTTTCACATCCGCAAGAACAGTTGGGGGATAATAAGCACCCTTGCCTTCTGGTATCTCACCACCGAGAAGACACTTTGCCCCTTTTTCAATGCTCTTCTTCACCTGTTCGTGAAGCTCATCTCTCAGGTCATTCCGCGCCATGGGGCCGATTGCAATCCCACCTTCCATGGGGTCACCCATCTTTTTAGCGCGCATCTTTTCCAAAAAGAGCTCCTCGAATCGCTTTTGAATCGGCTCAACCACAATGAAACGCTTTGCAGCAATGCAGCTCTGCCCAGCATTGATAAGCCTACTGTTGACACATGTGGTCACAGCCTCTTCCATATCCGCATCTTCCAAAATCAGATAGGGGTCGCTCCCCCCTAGCTCAAGGACGGTCTTCTTGAGCATCTGACCTGCCTTTTTTGCTACGGATCTTCCAGCAGGGGTACTTCCAGTAAGGGTTGCTGCCCTAACCAAAGGATTTTCTATAATTGCATCGACCTGCCTGCTCCCGACAAGCAAGGCCCTGAAGATATTCTCTGGAAAACCCGCATTTTTAAAGACACCCTCTATTGCCAAAGCACATCCCGGAACATTCGAGGCATGCTTTAATACACCTGTATTGCCCGCCATGAGCGCAGGCGCAGCAAACCTAAAAACCTGCCAGAAGGGAAAGTTCCATGGCATGACCGCCAGCACAACGCCCAAAGGCTGAAATGTAACAAAGCTCTTTTTTGCGTCAGTCTCGATTATCTCTGGCTTAAGGAACCTCTCAGCATTTTCTGCAAAGTAGTCGCAGACCCAGGCACACTTCTCAGCCTCTGCCTTACCGTCTTTGATAAGCTTGCCCATCTCTTGAGTCATGAGCTTTGCATACTCTTCTGCATTATCTCGAAGAACCTTGGCAGCTTTTTTCATAAGCACAGCTCTTTCAGAAAACCTGGTTTTTCGCCACAAAAGAAAGGCTTCGTGTGACTTCTCTATGATGCTCTTTACCTCCTCCGGTGTCATTTCCGGGTATTCTTTAATTATTTCTCCTGTTGCGGGATAGATTGCTTTTATCGTCATTATTCCTCCCCCCAGTATTTGTTTAGTTTTTCAACGAGAGAATGGTTAACTTTAGGATCGATCGGGACTTCTACTACACAGAGTTCTTTCGAAGTGATAGCTATTTGTAATTGATCTTTAAGCTCGGCAAGATTCTTTGGGCAATAGCCCTTGATACCAAAACTTTCTGCATACGCCTTAAAATCAGGATTATGGATCTTTGTGCCTATTGATCTGCCTCTGGTAATACTCTGTTTCCAACTGATCAGGCCGTAATCATTGTCGTTAAGGATCACAGCCGTGAAACTAACACCAAGCCGTTTTGCCGTTTCCAGTTCCTGTGAGTTCATGAGGAAACCGCCATCGCCCATTGCTGCTACTACCTGTCTTTCAGGGTCGATGAGGGAGGCGGCAATGGCCCCTGGGATAGCACTGCCCATACTAGCCAGACCATTGCTCATAATGCATCCATTAGGGCAGTAAGTAGGAAAGTTTCTTGCAATCCAGATTTTGTGGCTCCCAACATCGCTGATCATAAGACCGCAATCATCGAGAATCTCCCTGATGATGTTCAGCGTGCCAGGAATTGTGAAGGTATCCGTGTTATTCAGTTCATAGCTCTTGATGTCTTCAAGAATCCGAATCCGGATCGGTTTATACCATTCGGTATCGATTTTGAGTTCTTCATTGATGAGCTTGGAATTAAGCTCCCAGAGTGCTCCAGAGATGTCGCTTACAACCTCAACTTCTGGATTGTAGTGTGTGTAAACCTCAGCTGGAATAAAGTCAATATGGACAATTTTCTTTTCACCTTTAGGATTCCACTTCTCTGGTTCGAACTCTGCAATGTCATACCCAACAGCGAGGATGAGATCTGCATTTTCGACTGCCTCAATAACGTAGTCTTTATATCCGAGACCAATGCTAAGGAGCGACTGCTCCATTTTATCAGATATTGCGCCTTTCCCCATGAAGGTGCACGCCACAGGGATATTGTGCTTCAAAACGAACTTCGTGAGGTGTTTGCTTGCAAGCTTTCTAATCGCACCGTTCCCGGCAATGATAAGAGGTTTCTTGCTCTCTTTCAGGAGCTCAATCGTGCGGTTGATAACCTTGTAATCAGGGCTGGGCCGTCGCACCCTTTCAGGAGGAATGGGGGTTATCATCTTCATCACCTGTTGTTTTGCCATGTCTTCCGAGAGTTCAATGTGGGTTGCCCCTGGCTTTTCATACTCTGCTACCTTAAAGGCCTTTCTGATAACCTCGGCCACAACCTCTGGCGAGGAAATGGCTGTGTTCCATTTGGTTATCGGTTTAAACAGATTAACAATATCAAGTGTTTGGTGGCTCTCATGATGCAATCCTGCGAGACCCTCTTGGCCGGTAATAGCTACCAATGGGGCTTTATCTAAGTTTGCATCAGCGACGCCTGTGACGAGGTTTGTCGCTCCGGGACCGAGTGTTGATAGACAGACGCCAGCCTTACCTGTCAATCGGCCCCAGAAGTTCGCGATAAAGGCTGCTCCCTGTTCATGCCTTGTCGGCACAAACTGAATGGACGAATTTTCCAAAGAGAAAAGCAGGTCTTCATTTTCCTCTCCCGGTACACCGAAGACATATCGAACACCTTCGTTTTCCAAGCACTTGACAAAAAAGTCAGATACTTTCATGGTTCAAACCTTATTTCTTTATTTTATTGCTACTGGTGAGATGAAAGAGTTCAGAGGCTGAAGCTAAAGATGATTATAGATCATCAAGCCATTTTGCTTTTTTGTTTATTTTTTTCTTGAAGAATTTACCGATATTTTTCGATTCTTTTGCTTGGTGATATTTAAAATAGATTTCATTCCCCATAACTCCAACGATCTCTATCTTCCCTGTTTTATGGGACATAATGTATTTAAAGCCTTTACTGAGACCGTCGAGTTTCTTTTTGGCATTTTCGACTATCCTATACCCCCTATATAATGGTACTTGGAAATATTCCTTTGCACCTTTTACTGGTCTACACTGAAATATATAGTAAGGATTGATGCCAATGCCAACCAATTTATTTAATAACTCTGCCAGGGTATCTGGATTATCATTGATTCCTTTAAGCAATACAGTCTGATTTTTAACAATGACATTAGACTTAATGATCTTGTCCACTGCAGCGATTGATTTTTGAGTAATTTCTCTTGGATGGTTAAAGTGCACAACAATATATATCTTTTTTTCCTTTAACGAAAATTTCTTTAAAAGCTCAAGGAATGACTTATCATCTAAAATCCTATCTGGAAAGACTACTGGGATTCTGGATCCAAAACGGATAAAATTGAGATGTTTTACAGCTGAAAGTTTTTTTAGAAAATTCTCTATTATTTCAGTTGGCAATATAAGAGGATCTCCGCCGCTAACAAGTACATTATTAATTTCCTTATGACTTTTAATATATTCTATTCCATCATTAAATTCCCAAGCTATCTCTTTCTTTGGAAAAGTAAGAAACTGTTTTCTAAAGCAGAACCTGCAATAGGCTGAACACCAATTTGTGGATAAAATGAGGGCTGTTTGCTTATATGTATGCTGAAGCCCAGCAACCTTTGTGTTTTCCTTTTCGTCTCTTGTGTCATAAATTCCTGAAATGTCTAATTCTTTTTCAGAAGGAACAATCAATTTTCTTAATGGATCTTTTTTATCATTTTTATTGATTAAAGATAAATAATACTTGGTAATATTAATAGGGTAGATTTCGGTTACCCTCTGTAGTTTTTTTTCTTCATTCTTTGTCAATTTAATATGCTTTTTTAATTCTTCAATAGAACAGATATTTTCCTTGAGTTTATTTTCCCACTTCATGATTTGAATAGAATTTAATTATTGATTAATGTAGCTTGTTAAAAAGTCCTATATTATAACACCAATTTCCCAATTGAATATACTTATTTAAATACGAAGCGCTTTTGCTAAAAGACGTTTTTTGATTATGATTTGCTTTCTTAAAATGCTAGCACATACAAAAAAATTATGCAAAATTACCTTCATAAAACGAAACAGAATTAAAATTTCAATCCTTATCTTATCACAATATATCATTTTTTAGTATAAAAGAAGTTTTTGTGAAATAAAATTTCTATGAAGAGAAACAAGGCTTTTACAATCCTGTTATTTTGCTTTTATGAGCATTTATTGAACTTTTTCAATACCCAAACATTCAAATTATATTTTTATAAGTAATTGTATAATTTTACTTTAGAATATTTTGCATTTCACTATTGACAGTAAAAATATTCTTCATATATTGATAATTAAAGATATCTAAAAAACAAATATTAAAATGAGTAGTGATTCTTGGGTCTAAACCAGGATTGAGATTTATATCCTTTGTTTAGATAATTATATTTTTTAGGATCCGAATTTCGATCTCCATCAGAACCTCTTTTCCCCTTTATTTAAAATCTTCAGAATTTACTTTTAGATATCATCTTCCAAAAATTTTTAAAAATTTTCCAATATAAATGATTAATTATAATGAAGTTAAGTAAAACAGTAAAGTGTAAGCATTGTACTAAAGAACAGAAGAGACTTTTAGCTGATGGCATGAGAAATGAGGATCTTTTTTGGTGCAGATGTGAATACTGCAATAAATTTGGTCTCTATATTCATGCATCAGAGAGTTTGTCCTTAAAAGAAGTTATCTTAGAATATTGCAGGCATTTCCGATTTAGATATTTGTCAAAGTTTTAAGGAGGTTCATATGAAACTAGATGCATTAAAAGCAGGTTTAGCCTTTGGTATAATTTGGGCAGTTTCTCTTATCATGCTTACAATTATGGTGGCAGGGTTTAATTGGGGAACCAAACTTTTAGAGGTCATTTCATCTGTTTATATAGGATATGAACCATCTATACTGGGTTGTCTTATTGGTATCATCTGGGGCTTTATTGATGGTTTCATATTTGGTTTTTTGATAGCCTGGCTCTACAATCTTATGGTGAAGTAATTTTCTATAAAGATAAAGAAAAAAAGGAGTTTAAAATGTCTACTTTGATTAAAAAGATATTGTTACCAACAGATAATTCAGAAAATTCAAGAGAAGCGTTTAAATATGCGATCAGTTTAGGAGAAAAATACGGGTCAACAATTTATGCTGTTTATGTGGTAGATATGAGCTACCTAGAGCAGGGCTATAGGTATGAGTCAAATCCTCGTAGGTCTCCTGTGGAGGATTTAGAAGAGAATATTGTTAAAGAAAAAGCAAAGGAAACAGAGGAGTTTATTAAGAAGAATACAAAGGATTATAAGGGACTTAAGATAGAGAAATTTATAAGAAAAGGCAAACCCTTTGTAGAGATCATTATAGCTGCGAGAGAAAAGGAGGCAGATCTGATAGTCATGGGAACCCACGGGAGAACAGGGATTTCTCATGCTTTAATGGGAAGCGTTGCAGAAAAGGTGGTTAGGAAAGCACCTTGCCCTGTTTTGACAATTAAGCCAAGAGATTTTGAATTTAAGGTTCCATAAAAGGATAATTTTATAGAAGAGAGAATTTTAATTTTCGAATAATTTCATCCTCCATACACCCTCCCTTATTGTTTGAACATTTCATTCATAAATATCGAGCCCTTTGGAAACTATTTTCTAAGGGGTTGATTTTTTTATGCACAAATAATTCTCTAAACCTCATAAATCCCTAATGGTTGTGAGCGGATAAATCATTTTATTATGTTTTATTTGATAAACCTTAGTTCTTGACAGAGCAGATATCAGAAGATAGACTTAGTCATAAATAACTTAAAACAGTAATGAGGGGGTTTCCAATGAAGGGAACAATCGCAGAAAGGATTATCGAGGAACATCTCTTAGAAGGAAAACTCGAACCAGGAAAAGAGATTGGCCTTCGCATTGACCAGACCCTGACACAGGACGCGACCGGGACCATGGTCTATCTGGAATTTGAATCAATGGGCATTCCACGCGTAAAGACAGAGCTTTCTGTGAGTTATATCGACCACAACATTATCCAGACCGATTTTAAGAACGCAGACGACCACCGCTTTCTCCAGTCGATGTCATCAAAATATGGGGTGATTCTTTCTCCTCCGGGAAACGGCATCTGCCACCACGTGCACAGGGAGAGGTTCGGCATCCCGGGAAAAACCCTTATCGGTTCTGATAGCCACACCACCACAGGCGGAAGCCTCGCCATGCTTGCCATGGGCTCGGGCGGAATGGAGGTTGCCATGGCCATGGCTGGAAAGCCTTACTATATATATACCCCGAAAATCTGGGGCATCTATCTGGAGGGAGAGCTTCAGCCTTGGGTCTCTGGAAAGGACGTCATTCTTGAACTTCTCAAGCGATACACGGTAATGGGCAGTCTGGGCAAGATCATGGAGTTTTATGGGCCAGGCGTGAAGAATCTCGACATGAGTGCCCGCGGAACCATTGCCAATATGGGTGTCGATATCGGCGGAACAGCCGCTCTTTTTCCATCGGATGAGGTAACGAAAGACTATCTGAGACTCAATAGCAGGGAAGAGGTATGGAAGGAGATTAAGACCGATCCAAATGCAGAGTTTGACGAGGTTACCGAGTTAGACCTAAGTAAGATAGAGCCCCTTGTAGCCTGTCCTTATAATCCAGATAATGTAAAGCCAGCTAAAGATTTAAAGAATGTTGAAATCTCTCAGGTCATTGTCGGCTCTTCCTGCAATGGCGACTACCGTGATATTATGATAACGGCCGAAACCGTAAAGGGAAAAATCAAACACCCGGCTGTGAGCTTCGAGATCAACCCTGGAAGCCGCCAGACATTGGAAAATGTTACGGCCATGGGCGGGCTGATCTCCCTTGTGAGTGCCGGTGCACGAATACATGAGTCGGGCTGTCTCGGTTGTATTGGAATGGGACAGGCACCTGCCACAGGGACGAATTCCCTTAGAACCTTCCCGAGAAACTTTAAGGGGAGAAGCGGAACAAAGGACGATGCAGTGTACCTCTGTTCGCCGGAAACCGCCGTGGCATCAGCCCTTACTGGTAAGATTACCGATCCGAGAACCATGGGCAATTATCCTAAAGTTGAATACCCAGAGAAGTTTTCCTTCAATTCAAAATGGTTTATTCCTCCTGCAGAAAAGCCTGAGGAGGTGGAGATTCTTCGAGGCCCTAACATCAAACCGTTTCCTCTTTTTGATAAGCTGGAGGACGACCTTGAAGAAGAGGTATTGATAAAGGTCGGGGACGATATCAGCACCGACATCATCCTCCCTGGTGGGAACAAGGTTCTACCGCTTCGAAGCAACATCCCTGCAATCAGCGAGTTCGTTTTCGATGTGATCGATGATAAGTTTACAGAGAGGGCAAAGGAGAAGAAGAGCGGCGTTGTCGTCGGCGGCGAGAACTACGGACAGGGCTCATCGCGGGAGCATGCCGCCCTAGCGCCGAGATATCTGGGCGTCCGGGTCAAGATCGCCAAGAGCTTTGCCCGCATCCACAAGTCGAACTTGGTCAATTTTGGCATTATCCCCTTGATGTTCAAAGATCCGGCCGATTACGACAGGATTAATCAGGGTGACATGATTAAGATACCGGGTATAAGAAAGGCCATTGAGGAAGGACAGGAGGAGATCACCGTATTTGTGAACGGGCAGGAGATCAAGACCATTCTCGATATCTCGGGAAGGCGACGGCAGATTCTTCTTGCCGGTGGGCTTCTTAACCAGGCAAAGCAATAAATATGACTTGCCAAGAGACAGGTTTTAGCAAAAGCGAACCATGCCCTATGAACCACCATATATAAACCTTCACAAAAAGGGGGGGCTCAACAGGAGAAAAGAACAACTTTTTGGCCTTTTGGAATCATGTACTCTTTGCCCCAGAAAGTGCCGAGTTAATCGCCTTGAGGGAGAAGAGGGTTATTGCGGTGCTGGAAAGGATCTGATTGTGTCGAGCGTCTTTCCCCATTTTGGTGAGGAGCCGCCACTGGTCGGCATGAATGGCTCAGGAACAATATTTCTGACTCATTGCAACCTTCTCTGCGTCTTCTGTCAGAACTACGATATCAGCCATCAAGGACAGGGGCAGAAAATATCCATCCGCGATTTAGCCGAACATATGATATACCTACAATCCCGAGGCTGTCATAATATAAACTTTGTAACTCCAACCCATTATATTTCTCAGATAATAGCTGCGCTTCCTGAGGCCATTGAGAGGGGCCTTAAGATTCCTCTCGTTTATAACTGTGGCGGATATGATTCTTTAGAGGTATTGAGGCTTTTGGATGGTATTATTGATATCTATATGCCTGATGCAAAGTATAGCGACAAGGATGTCTCCGCAAAATATTCCAATGCCCCAGATTATTTTGAGATATTGAAAGAGTCATTAAAGGAGATGCAAAGACAGACTGGGGACCTCATCATAGATGAAAGGGGCGTGGCGCAGAGAGGACTTTTGGTCCGTCATCTGATTATGCCAAATGGGCTTGCAGGCACAAAGAGGATCCTGGAATTTATCGCCAAAGAGATATCAAAGAATACCTATGTAAATATTATGGATCAGTATCGCCCCTGCCATAAGGCTGGTGAATACCAGGAGCTGGCAAGAAGAATTGCTCCTGATGAGTTTTTTGAAGCGATTGATATTGCAAAAAAGGCTGGTTTACATAGGGGATTTTAATGAGAAAGGTAAATTTAGGGCTCATTGGTCTTGGAAGACATGGAATCAGATACGCAAACCATATTTTAAAAGATACTAAAAATGGAAGACTAGTAGCGATATGCAGGAGAAAAGAAGCACAAGGAAAAGCCTTTGCAAAAGAAAAGGATATTAAGTTTTATAATCAATATACTGAACTTCTAAAAGACAAAGACATAGAGGCTGTTATCATAGTAACAACTCCAAATATGAACCTTGATATCTCTATAGAATCAATAAAAGCAAAAAAACATATCCTCATAGAGAAACCGTTTGCCACAAATCTTAAAGATGCAAAAACAATCATAGAAGAGGCAGAGAGGGAAACAATTAAGCTTATGGTAGCCCAAACCCTTCGCTATAATCCTGTGATTAGTGAGATTAAAAAGAGAAAAGAAGAAATCGGATCTATCCATACAATCAGTGTAAGCCAAAGATATGAATCTTTAGATAGAGAGTGGCAAAGAGAGGTTAAGGTTGCTGGCGGTGGTAATGTATTACATCTTGGGGTGCATATTTTTGATTTTATTCGTTGGATTACAGGGGACGAGGTCAAGAGGGTGTATTGTGAGACTGCGAATATCTTTAATCCTGAGCTTGAAGATTCCTTTGTCGCTGCCTTTAATTTAAATAAAGGAATAAAATGTGTGATTGATTCTTGTAGATACACAGATAGCAGGTCAGGAAGGATTGAACTTGTTGGGGAAGATGGCCAGTTAATAGGGGATTTTGTCCATTATTCTCTCGCTAAGATAAAAGGCAATGAAATGATACCCATTCCTACTTCAGGGGACATACCAACCATCAAAAAAGTACTGGAAGATTTTTGTGATTCAATAGTTAATGACAGAAATCCACCGATTACAGGCTACGATGGTTTAAAAACAATAGAAATAGCTGATGGCTGTTACAGGTCAGCAAGGGAAGGGAAAGCAGTTTATTTATAATAGATAAGGAATGATATGCAATGTCCTAAGTGTCATAACCAGGTTTTTGAAAATACTCCTGTCTGTATTCACTGTGGAGCAGAGGTCGGGATATGTATAAAGTGCAAAAAGAATTCATATTTTATTGATATAAGCTTTCCTCAAATATTAGAATATATATCTGCGCATGTCCTTTTAGGCTTGTCCTTTAATTACTCAAAGGTTAAATTTAGACAATGTGCCATCTGTAAAAATAGTGTACAAATTTGTATCAATTGTGGTAGGATTTTTAAAGGCTTGAACAAGTGCCCTTACTGTCACTATTCTCATTTTGTTGGGTTATATTCCATAATTAAATATCTAAAACCAAAAAAGGGAGGGAGAAAATGAAGGATAAGTTGATTATTGCAGGGGTTGTGATAGCTTTGGTCTTTACTTTTTTAGGATATTCTCGCACAAAACAACTTTCTGGGAAAGTGGTTGCCTTAGAACAAGATGTTGCAACACTCTCAAAGGAGATAGAAGAGCTGAATAAAAAGATTTTGGTTTCAGAAAAAACCATGTCCTTTATTGAAAATCTTACAGAATCCTTAAGCAAGATAATAAAGGGTTCAGAAGCAAAGGGGGAAATTAAGCAATAGGGGGCACATTTTGGGATTTAAAGAATCGGACATTAAAAAAATATGGGAGACGCTTATAGAAATAGATGATATGGATCTGGGAACGAAGGAGAAGGCAGAGATAATCAAAGATTTCCTTGAAGGTGAGATGAAGTATAATTTAGAGGATATCTTTAAATTAGATAGGGCCTTAAACAGTCCTTCCTATTATAATGGCAGAGAGCCAGCTTACCTTATAAGAGAGGTTAAGAAAAAAAGATATTGAGTTAGAGACTTATATTTGGGATACCTCTCCTTTAACCCTTTAATATAAAAAAATATAACATCGAAAAAGATGACAAAGATTAAATTAATATTATTTTTATTCATATTTTTTATAGCAGGGTGTTCTGCTCATCAAATCAATTCTCAATCTAAAGACATTAAATCAGCAGATTCTTATACAAGGCACCAGATAAAAAAAGGTCTTATGGTGGGGATTGACCCCATTATTGAACCCCATAGGATAAAAGCAGTCTTTAATAATCAAGATATGGTATCAAAAAAAATATTGCCAATATACGTTGTCATATCAAATAAAGGTAATCGATCTCATTTTCTGGATACTCTCCAAATATTTCTGGTTAATAATAAAGGAGAAAAACAATTTCCAATATCTGACTCTGACTTAATAGAAAGACTGACTGGATTTCGGGAAAGCGAAGAGAAAAGATTGCCTTTTGGTTTGGATTTCATAAGAGCCAGAGCCTTTAGCAATAAATATCGAAAGGCGTCAAGGCTTAAAAAGAATCTGATAGAAGAGAGCTTAAAAAGTATGACGATTTCTCCTAGGCATCAAACCCATGGATATCTGTTTTTTTCTATGGATAAAGATGAAAGAATGATGGGAAAACTCTTTTTTCCTTTACTAGACGTTGTCGATAAAAGGATGACAGAGTTTGAAATCGTGCTTTGATTGAAGAGATAATGAAAAAAAATGTTGATAAGACTGAAGCCATTCTTAGAATCATCCTCGGAGTCCTGCTTATCATGATTGTCTTTGTTGGTCCAAAAACTTCTTGGGGATGGTTAGGCCTTTTCTTTTTAGCAACCTCTATATTGAGATATTGTCCGTGAAAAGGGATTGTGTTGAGGGTCCTCAACAAAGATTCATAAACAAAAAAGAGTTATTCTCTCCTCTAGAGAAACTCGTATAAAAGAGCAAGAATCCTATCAAACAAGTGAAACTGTCTTAAAGGAGATACTGAATAATATGGAAAGCTATAAAAAGGGAATCAAAAATATCTATAAGGGCGTTACTATAGATTTAGATGTTGAAGATGTCATCTTGCCTAATGAAAGAGAGTGTAAAATAGAGATAGTACGCCATCCTGGGGCATCAGCTATTGTTCCCATGCATGAAGATGGGAGAGTCGTTATGATCAAACAATACAGGTATATAACAGGGGGGCATATATGGGAGATTCCAGCAGGCAAGTTAAATAATAATGAAGACCCTCTTTTATGCGCTAAGAGGGAGTTAGGGGAAGAAGTGGGTTATCATGCAATAAACTTTAAAAAATTAACCACAATATGGACTACACCTGGATTTAGTGATGAGCGTATTCATATATTTCTTGCAACAGGACTTAAGCGTTGTCCCAAAAATCCTGATTTTGATGAGATAATAGAAATATCAGAAAGACCTATAAAAGAAGCATTAGATATGATTAAAAAAGGAGAAATTATTGATGCGAAGAGTATCATAGGCCTTCAACTCACCTATTCTTTGGTAAAATAAATTTTTAATGAGCATGCAAGATTTTTAATCTGAAGGCAACCTCTTCTTTGTCTAAACTTATTCCTCTTTAACGTTTACTTCTTCTTCAACTTTCAACTTAAACTGTCCAACAATATTCTTAAGCCCAGTAGCGAGTTGGCTCAACTCTTGTATGGCATTAGTAGATTGTTCCATACCTGAGGAGGTCTCTTTGGCAACCGTAGAAACAGATTCTATATTAGAAGATACCTCTTCAGTAGCAGCAGACTGCTCCTCTGTAGATGTGGCTATCTGCTGAACCATATCTGTTACTTTCAGAACCTCTTCTACAATCTGTTTCAACGCCTCTCCTGCTTCATTGGCTAATGCAACCCCTTTCTCTACCTCCTTGCTCCCCGCTTCCATGGAACTCACAGCACCGCTGGTATCTGACTGGATACTCTTTATCATCTCTGCGATTTCTTTGGTGGCCTTGGTTGTTCTTTCTGCTAGCTTTCTTACTTCATCTGCCACAACAGCAAAGCCCCTTCCCTGTTCTCCAGCACGGGCTGCCTCAATCGCTGCATTCAGGGCCAAAAGATTCGTCTGGTCAGCTATATCATCGATTACCCCTATGATTTCTCCTATCTGCTCTGAGCTGCTTTTTAAGGCTTGCATAGTATGTGCTGATTCTTTGACAGCTTCGGCTATTCTATTCATGCCCCCTACCGTATTTTTAACGATTTCTCCCCCTTTATTTGCCTTTTCATCTGCACCCTTTGCAGCTTCTGCTGCTTCGTTGGCATTCTTAGCTATGTCTATGATCGTGGCGCTCATCTCCTCCATAGAGGTTGCGATATGTTCTGTCTGGGATGTCTGTTTCTCCGCCCCAGAAGAAATTTGAGCAGAGGACGCAGATAACTGTTCTGCCGCTGAGGCTAATTGACTTGTAGAGTTAGATACCTTATGAATGATACTGTGAAGCTTTGCCACAAAGACATTAAACCACTTGGCTAATTCTCCTATTTCATCATTAGATGTAACCTCTAAGCTTTTGGTTAAATCCCCTTCTCCTTCAGCAATGTCTTTAAGCCTATGGCTTACCTTTTCAATGGGTTTAATAATCAAACCGGTACTGAAATAGACAATAATGGCGCCAAGAGCTATAAAAAATAATACAAGCAACATCACTCGATTTCTAAAACTTTTTTGTATCTTATTAAAAGGCTTTTCTTCCACCCCTACGTACACGGCACCTATGTTTTTGCCATCGTTATTTTTTATCGGATCATAGGCGCCGAGATACCAATCTGTTAGCACAAATGCCCTGCCCCTGAAACTCGAGCCTTCAAATAATACCTTGTCAAAAACCGTCTTTGACATCTTGGTACCGATAGCTCGATTGTCAGACTTATCCTTAACATTTGTTGATATTCTGTTATCACCTTGAAATATGGTGGCTGTTCCCCCTACTGTATCTTTAATCTTATCAACGATTGAAAAATTATTATTGATGAGGCTTCCAGCAACAAGAATCCCCATCTGATTATTATACATATCGATGAGAGGAATTACAGAGAGTTGGGCCATGGCATTGTTTGATTGAAAACCATTTATATTGACATTATTCTCTAATAACTCATTTTTAATGATATTGTAAGGAATGATCTCTGTAGAGTTTACCGCCTTGCCGCTGATGGCTTCATTGATAAGACTGCCCTGATATATTTTACTCCCCACAAGACCGGGATTGTTTGCTGATCCGACAACCACACCCTTTGTATCTAAGGCGGTAAGAATATTTAACGTTGTCACATTCTTTTGAGCCTTTAACCACTGATCTAAAAGTTCGTTTTGGGTTGCCATGACAAAATTTAAAAGGTTATTATTATGGGAGAGGTTTTCCGCAATTATTTTATTATTCATTAACTCCTGGTTATAAATCTGCCAAGCAACCTTAAGGTCAGAATCAAGCTTTGAGGTTATAATCTTTTTTATATTTCTATCGGACGTGGAGATGGCATCATAAGAGGAGATTAACAAAGGGATAAGGATTAATATGAGAGTAGTTACGATCAGCTTGTATCTTATACTAATATTTTTTATAAGACTGAGATCTATTTTTTTCATGATATATTCCTCTCTGAATTTTAAATTAAAAAATTAAAAGGTCTTTAATTCCTTACCTTCTCTTTTTGAAAAGAGATTATTGAGGTTCAGCAATATCAACAATCTATCCTCGAGTTTTCCTACTCCCTGTATATACTCAGAATTTATATCTGTCACCATAAATGGAGGCGGTTCTATGGTATCTGAAGGAAGGCGTAATACCTCAGATACTGAATCAACAATCAAGCCTACAATCTTTCCCTCAATATCCACTACTACTATACGGGTTTTTTTAGTATACTCTGCGATTTCTAAGTCAAACCTTTTTCTTAAATCTACGATAGGAATAACCTTGCCCCTTAGATTGATAACACCCTCTACAAAATCTGGAGATTTGGGAACTTTAGTAATCTCCATCATTCTGTTTATCTCCTGCACCTTCAATATATCTATGGCAAATTCCTCATTATCTAAACAAAAAGTGACTAATTGAAGAAGTTTTTCTTCAGCCTCTTTTTTTTCGACTGTTGCTGTTTTTTCCATATGTATTTTATGCAGTGAGGGTTATTATTTCGTGATCTCTTCTATGTGATTAAATTAATAAATTATTATCTCTGTTTCTTTATCGGTGTTTAAGAAAAATTCTTTAGTTAAAAATTAAAAATATACAAATGGATTTGAAGTGCGAAAAGGTTAAATTTTATGAGATATCAAATTTGAAGTTTTAAAAAGGCATATTTTTATTAATATTAAAAAATTAAACAAGAAATTATATATGCCGAAAGGAGCTAAAAATGGAAGAAAAAATTTATCAAACAGGGGACAGGGTTCTTGAAAGCGGAACATATGAATGTGATGTATGTGATGAAAGTTTAGGAAAGAAGATAACCGTATCATTAAGGAAAGGAGAATATTTCCCGAAGTGTTCAGCCTGTGGCGATATTGATATCTGACGTAAGATAACACATAAAGGTACAGAAATCTAAAAAAGGGAAAAGTTAGTTTAAAAATAGACAAAAAAGAGTAAAGAAAAGCAGTAGAGAAAGATTTGAAAAAGAACTTATAAAAGAGATTAAGCCAGAAAATAAAAAAGTTTTTGTATTTAAATAACTAATATGGATATTAAGGGAAGGGTGAAAAGAGATCTTGGTTTAAAGTGAGTTCCACGATTTCATCGCTTTTATGTATGCTTCTATCAGAGACCGTAAGTAATAATCTCCTTTATATTCCACAGCAGTATAGCATTCAACATTATCTTTCTGTTCACAGCGTATGACTTTACCAGTCATATCGCTTATGGGAACAAAGTTTGGCAGTAAAAGACCCAAATGAATTATCGAACCCTTAATATAGGGTTTGTCAGAACTAAATTTTATTCCTAAATGAGAGATATCACAGATTTTTCCTCTCTGCCCTTTTTGATTTAGCATCTTCTGTGAAAATAAATCAACAAGGGCTTTGTTCAAAGCTGTTCTTGGTGCTTGACGCCTATCTTTTTGATCTCTCTTTTTCATTTCAAAAATATTATTTAAAGATTAATAAAAATAAAAGAGAAAGAAGAAAAATTTAAGTTTATCAATTTAGAGAGGAAAACTATCTGGGACCCGTCCATTGATTATCCCACAACTTCATAATTCTTATATATTCTAATACTAAAGACTGTTGATAGTGATCTTCCTTAAATTCTACAGCAATATTGTACTCTTCACCTCTTTCCTGTTCACACCGGACTACTTTTCCAGAGACATTTATCAAAGAATTATAATTCGGTAACAAAAGACCGACATAAATCGTCGATTCTTTAGCATAGGACCTGTTAGAAATAAATTTTACTCCTAAAGTAGAAACGTCACAGATTCTTCCTCTATGTTTTGCTTGAAGTTTAATATCGGTATCATATACATCCATAACAGCAGAGTGTAAAACTATTCTTGGTGATCGACGTCTCTCTTTCTTTGCTACTGTTTTCATTGATAAAATAACCTCTAAATTTTTAAATTTTTTATCTTATCGGTAATCTTACTTAAAAACTTTAGTGATTCTAGAAAAAAAGTTTATAGGATTGATATGTCCCTTTTTTGCTTGTCCAAAAAAGTGACGAAAAAAGAACACCCCCTCGATTTTCTTAACGGGATTTGCCTTTGCTCGCTCGGCGAAACAGCAAACTCAGCCTTCGGCTTCAGACAGCTGCTTCTTTTTTCGCTTGCTCGCTTGTCAAATCCCTAAAAATCGAAAGGGGGAATTAAAAAATCCATACTTTCCTCATTCGCTGGAAAAATTCCTAAAAAGCAAAAGGGTGCAGGAAAAATTCCTGAAAAATCTGAAGGGGATTGGTGATATTTTTTATCACAAATTTATCACAATGCTTCAAATTCCAGAGAGGCTTTAAATTGAAAAGAAAAATCAGTTCGCGGGAACTTATTGATTTATTTGGCGGAAGCGTATGGGAGTCGAACCCACCACGAACTTTATTAGAGCTCGCCACTGGATTTGAAGTCCAGGAGGCACACCGGCACCTAGACGCTTCCTTTTAAGTATTGAAAGAATATACTCTCTTTTTTATAGTGTCAATACAAAACTCTTGTCATTGCCCGGATAAGGCTATCTACAGGGACATACCTGAAATTTGCTCCTTGCATTTTTCACTCTTTTTATATAACTTTTTATTTAAGATAGAGTGAGATGATTTGCTAATATAGAGATTTTTATATATAGTTAAATAAGTAATTTTAAAAATCAGGAGACCAGGAAAGAAAAAAATGAGATTTACCAAGATGCATGGGATTGGAAACAGCTACATCTATATTAACTGCTTTAATGAAGAGGTAAAAAACCCATCTGCTTTGGCCCGAGAAATAAGTGATAAGAATTTTGGTGTTGGTTCAGACGGTCTGGTCCTTATTATACCTTCAGATAAAGCCGATTTTAAGATGAGGATATTTAATGCTGACGGTAGTGAGGCCGAGATGTGTGGTAATGGAATCAGATGTCTTGGTAAGTACGTTTACGATCATAAAATGACAAATAAAGAGAAGATAACGGTAGAGACTCTTTCAGGAATAAAAACATTGGATTTATACATAGGGGATGGCAAGGTAGGCAAGGTAAGAGTGAATATGGGCTGCCCCACTCTGGAGAGGGGAGATATACCCATGAAAGGACAGGAGGGAAGAGTGATAAACGAAGAACTTGAAGTGGACGATAAAACCTTTAATATTACTTGCGTATCTATGGGTAACCCCCATTGTGTCATATATGTAGATGATGTTCGCTCTTTTCCTGTTGAAAAATACGGGCCTCTCATTGAGACCAGTACTCTATTTCCTAATAGAACAAATGTGGAGTTTGTCCAAATGATTAATTCGAAAGAGGTGGAGATAAAAACATGGGAAAGGGGTTCTGGAGAGACTCTGGCATGCGGAACGGGGGCTTCAGCTGTAACCGTTGCTGGCGTATTAAATCATAAGACCGAAAGAATTTTGTTGACCCATCTAAAAGGTGGAGACCTTGAGATTGAATGGAAAGAGGATAATAGCGTCTATATGAAAGGTCCAGCAAGAGAGATATTTACAGGTGAGTGGAATTTAGGCTAGACAAATAAATCGATCAAGGCCCCTAACATCTTATCCTCTGTTTTTAATGCAGCTATATTCGCTCCAACTATGGTTTTTGTAATAACATCACTCACAGCCTCTTCTGCCAGATTCACATTTGATAACTCTAGACTTCCTTGAATGATTTTACCAAAACCCCCACTATCAGGGATACCTGTTAGAGGTATTCCTGAATCAATGGTCTCTACGAAGAGATTGTCTCCTATTGGGGTTAGCCCCCCTGGATTTTGAAAATATGCCAATTCAATCTGACCGAGGTCCTGCCAGTTTCCGTTGATAAGTGCCCTTATGTTTCCTGATGTATCCATGCTTATTTTTTCTACATTGACCGGCACAGTGATTTCGGGATAGAGGGGCTTACCGCTGGTGGTTGCGATTCTTCCTTGATTATCTAGTTGGAAAGTTCCATCTCTGGTATAGGCTTTTCCATTATTGCCTAATGATATTTGAAAGAAGCCCTTGCCATCAATGGCTATATCCAAAGACTGGTTGGTGAGAATGAGGCTTCCCTGGCTATGCATCCGCTGGATCGAAGAGGTTATGACCCCACTATTAGACGGAGATGTGGCCAAAAGAGCCCTGCTTTTCTTAAAACCGCTGGTTGATATGTTCGCTCTGTTGTTCGCGGAAACATTATATCTATCTATAGCTGCATTTATACCTGATATAGCCGAACTATATAGAGGCATAGAAAATATCCTTTAGCGATACACATATCCAACAAAAAAAGCCTATCCTCCTTAAAGGATAGGCTTTGAAATCTCTTTTATCTCTCTTGGCAACCCTGCTGCCCTTTGCTGGGCCAGTGGCTTTGCGTCCTATCCTTTCGGAATAGTTTGCCCTTTCGGAAAAAAATCCGTATTAATAAAAGATAGTACCTTTTGAAATTTTGTCAAGACCTAAAGTGCTAAAAAAGTATTATTGTTTAAAACTTTAATCTGTCAAAATAACCTTTGAAATAGCATATTCATCACTATGGGTTATCGTTATAAGAAACCTCTTGCCCCCGATCCTTTCAGCGATCTCTTTTGTCTTTCCATAGATATTGATATGAGGTTTTCCAGAGGAATCATTTTCTACTTCAATCTCATTCCATGAAACTCCCTTGCGCCAGCCTGTTCCCATTGCCTTAAAAACCGCCTCCTTTGCAGCAAACCTTGCGGCATAATGTTGATACATGCTTTTTCGCTTCTCACAATATGAGATTTCTTTTTCTGTAAAAATCCTCTTTACAAATCTCTGGCCGTTTTTGAGAATGGCCTTTTTGATCCTTTCAACTTTAACAATATCAATACCTATGCCATAGACCATATAAGCATCCTCTGAAAGTTTTTTTAAGATAGTAAAATTTATTTAAAATAGCAAGATTTATTGTATTGATATGTTTATAAAAAATTATTTAGCTTGAAAAAGCAATATCTATTGACGATTCCCTCTCTCTATGTTAAATAAACCTAAGCTTATCTTTTTCAATATATAAGACTGTTTTAATAATGAAAAAAAAGCTAAAGGTAGCTGTCCTCTTTGGGGGGAGATCAGGCGAGCATCAGATATCCTTGATTTCTGCTGCATCTGTTATGGATGCAATGGACAGAAAAAAATATGAAATTATCCCCATAGGCATATCTCTTGATGGCAAATGGATTGTGTCTCAAGACCCCATGGCGATTCTTAAATCAAAAAGAAAATGGGTCAATAACACGACGGCCCTTCTCTCTCTTAATCCTCGTGAAAAAAGAATTTTTATTCTTAAAAGTCAAAAAGAAATTTTGAAAAAGGAATTAAAAATCGATGTTGTATTTCCCGTTTTGCACGGCACCTATGGAGAGGATGGGACGATTCAGGGTCTTCTTGAAATGGCGGATATTCCTTATGTAGGAGCAGGGGTTATGGCCTCAGCTATAGGCATGGATAAAGGGATTATGAAGTCTCTCTTCAAGCAAAAGGGACTTCCAACACCTGATTTTGCAATAATAAAAAGGGTCGATTGGAAAAAAGACGAGAGAAATGCCATTAAAGTAATTGAAGATAAAATAGGTTTTCCATCCTTTATCAAGCCAACGAATCTTGGTTCGAGTGTTGGCATCTCAAAGGCTACAAACAGAAAGAAGTTAAAAGAGGCCTTAAAGTCGGCCTTTTTATATGACAGAAAGGTTATCGTTGAAGAAGGAATATTCTGCAGAGAAGTCGAGTGTAGTGTATTGGGAAATGACGATCCTATAGCATCTGTCGTTGCAGAAATTATTCCTAAAAAGGAGTTTTATGATTATGAGGCTAAATATACCGACGGGATGACTGATATCGTTATACCTGCACCTCTTCCCAAAAGGGTCTCAGAAAAGGTAAGAAGATTATCCATAGAGGCTTATAAGGCAATAGACTGTGCAGGCATGGCAAGAGTCGATTTCTTTTTGGAAAAAACAAAGAATAAGCTTTATGTCAGTGAGGTCAATACGATTCCTGGATTTACTCAATTGAGTTGTTATCCAAAACTCTGGGAGGCCTCGGGGCTATCCTATAAGAAACTCATAGACAGGCTTATTGACCTTGCCTTAGAAAGATATAGAGATAAAAAGAAATCAAAAACCCGATTTTAACGACCCTTCATTACTTTAGTATCTCTAAATCACTAAAAAAATAGGAGATTTCAAAATCTGCTGATTCTTTTGAATCAGAGCCATGAATGGAATTTTTCTCGACATCAAGACCATATTCTCTTCTTATCGTACATATATCAGCCTTTTTTGGATCGGTTGCTCCCATAATCTCCCTTAACTGATCTATAGCTCCTTCCCGTTCCAATAGAAGGACAACTATCGGACCTGATGACATAAAATTTGTCAAGCCTTCAAAGAATGGTTTTTCCTTGTGGACATAATAAAATCCTTCTGCCTCCCTTTTTGTCAAGGAGCACATTTTCATAGCCTTTATCTTAAATTCATTAGCCTCGATAATGGATAAAATCTTTCCTGTGAGATTTCGCGATACTGCATCCGGTTTTATAATAGCCAGCGTTCTTTCCATTATTACCTCCTTTTCTCATTCTCAGTAGCCCCTTATTCTTGACATAATCATTTTTTAAACTGTAATATTAATACTTAATGATTCTTAAAATCAAGATGAAAGATTATAAAAAAAAATATATTGATATATCAGACTCAATGAATAAAGAGTCAGAAAACCCCTTAAAGGTTTCTTATATCTTTCAGGATAATACTGAGTCCAAGAAAAAAAATTGCCCAATCATCCTCATCCATGGCCTCTTTGCCTCAATATTTTCGTGGAGAAATAACGTTGATGTTTTATCTCGCCACAACCCAATTTATGCTCTTGATCTCAAAGGACATGGTAATTCTGACAAACCCAAGAATTCTGACTATTCACCAATGGCGCTGACCCTCTTTATAAGAGAATTTATGAATTATTTAGAAATTAAAAAGGCTGTCTTTGTAGGGAATTCATTGGGAGGGGGAATATCTCTCCTTATGGCCTTAAAATTTCCTTCTCTGGTATCTAAGCTTGTATTATTGGCCCCTGCTTGCTATAAACAAAGTCTCCCATCCTATATAAGAAAGTTAAAAAACCCACTGCTTAGGATTCCTTTTTATTTTTTTTCTTCAAAGTCTATTATCCAGCAGGTCCTTCCAAGGGTCTATTTTGATAACAGATTAATAACTGAGGAGGTTATAAATGGATATAGTGCTCCTTTAAATCTAAAAGGAACGAAGTCAGCATTCGTTGCTCTTGCAAAGGGACTAATTCCTTCGGATATAGATGATATTGAAAAACAGGTCCCCACCATCAAACATAAGACATTAATTATATGGGGAGAAGAGGATAGAATAATACCGCTTGCCCTTGCAAAGCGGCTTCATCAAGAAATATCTCACTCAACCCTCCATATCATCCCTCAATGCGGACATGCCCCTCAAGAAGAAAAACCAGAAATAGTCAACAGTCTCGTAACAGATTTTTTAAAAAAGGAGTCATAAGTTTTTATGATAAAAAAATTCCTTAAAGCTTCCTTTTTAATTTAATAGCCAAAGCAGCACCAAATATAACAATAGCTATACCAATATAATCTCCAAGCACATTTTCAGTACTTGCCATAAAAAATAGACCAAAGAGACCGATTAAAAGACCTGTCGTCCAATGCATCTTTCATCTCCAGTTTTTATTAAATGAGTTGTTACTAAACTACTAAATTCATTATCCTCTGTCAATCATTAGGTAGTAGAGTTTTTTAAATTAAATAAGAAAGATGACTTATAGCATTAAAAAATCAGCTTGAAATAAGAATAGTTTTCTAATATTTTATTCACATAGATAAAAATAATGGTTATAAAAAAGCAATTAAAGATTATGAATGAGGATTTAGAAATAACAAAAGCCGTTATACCTGCTGCAGGGCTGGGGAAAAGACTGCTCTCAATTTCAGACATGGTTCCAAAAGAGATGCTTCCCATAAATAATAAATGTATGATTGAATATTCAATAAAAGAGGCAATTCATTCAGGAATTCAAGATATCATTATCATCATCAATAAAAGAAAGAATATCTTGAGAGATTATCTTTTAGAGAGGTTTCGAGATCAATTTAAAAAAGAACCTTATTCAGCTCTTCAATTCATCTTTATTTATCAGGATGAACCAAGAGGTGTTGCAGATGCCTTTTACCTTGCAAAAGACTTTTTAAAAAACGAGCCTTTTGCCGTCTTAATACCTGATAATATAATCATTGGTAAGGTACCTGTAACTTTACAGCTCATCAATGAATTTAGAAGGTACAAAAAAGATCTTTTGGGAATCACAAGGATTGATAAGAGTAATGCCCATCTCTTTGGTAACTGTGGGAGAATCGAATTTAATATTCTTGAAGAAGGAGTATTAGAATTAACAAAGCTCCATGATAAAGGAGAAGGAACCTTTTCCCTTCAGGATGAAAATGAGACCCTAAGGGGTATTGCCAGATATATATGTACTTCGAGGCTATTTGAATGTATAGATAAGATTAAGGAGAAGGTTAATGGTGAGTTAGATGATGTCCCTGCCTTTCAAGAGATGATAGAGGATAGAAGTCTTTTGGGAGTTATTGTTGAAGGTAGTGTATTTGATACAGGACATCCTGCTGGCTACTTGGCAGCAGATGAGTATTTAAAGAGCAGTTCCCATTCTTTTAAAAAACAGGAATAATCATGGAGTTATATATCCTCGGTTCTGGAACATGTGTGCCGTATTTAAGGAGAAGTTCTCCTGGTATAGCCTTAAAGATTGAGGATAATATTGTATTGCTTGATAGTGGTTCAGGCACAATGAGGAGATTATTGGAGGCTGGTTTAGAATATCTCGAGATCGATTTTATGTTTTACACTCATTTCCATCCTGATCATACAGGAGATCTGATTCCCCTCCTCTTTGCAATGAAAAATACCCCAGAATTGCTTCGAGATAAAGACCTTGTCCTTGTCGGTCCAGAAGGGTTTAAAGAACTCTATAACAGTTTTATTTCTTTATATGGGAAATGGATTACCTCCCTATCATATAAGATTCTTATACATGAAGTATCGACCATTGAAAATTCTGAATTTACCTTTAAAAACTTTAAAGTTATGAGTACCCCTGTCCTCCATAGCAAAAATAGTGTAGCCTATCGTGTTGAATCAGAAGACGGAGAGGGAAAACAATCGTCTGTTGTCTTTTCAGGAGATACTGATTACTGCGAGAGCTTAATAAAAATTGCAAAAGATGTAGACATCTTAATTTTAGAATGTTCCTTTCCAGATGAAAAGAGAGTCAGCGGGCATCTTACCCCTTCCTTAGCTGGCCAGATAGCCAAGAGATCAAGTTGCAAAAAGCTTATTCTCACACATTTCTATCCTGTTTGTGATAGCCATGATATACTTAATCAGTGTAGATCGGTCTATCAGGGAGAAATTGTCTTAGCAGAAGACCTGATGCGATTTGTTTTGTAATTGTTTACAAGAGATGATCTCTTCTATTTTTAAACAAAATCCTTGTTGATGAGCCAAACTCATATTATATTATATTTTATAAAGTTCTTTAATTGATATTTTTTGAAAGGGATAGAAGATGGAAGAAAATGAGGCGAAATGTAAGAAGTGTGGAGAGATATATTATATCAATCCTAAATCCTTTGAGATGTTAAGGCAGGATGATATGGATGCAGATTTTTATTACCGCAGGGATCAGATTATAAGGTTTTGCCCTAAATGCAGGCCAAAGAATGAGGATATTGGTGACATAATATCCTCCGATTGATTTGAAGATATCTGTGAATCTTAAAAAAGTAAGAAAATAATTCGACATATATGAAAAAACCCCGAGAATACAGGGGTTTTTCTTTTTTTATGATAAATAAGATGAATTCTTTTAGAAATTAAAAAAAGGAGGTGGTATATGTGAAAAAGTACTTATTGCCTTATATGGAAGGCGCAGTCCTTGCTATTAGAATACCTCTGGGAGTTATCTTTTTTGCCCATGGCGCTCAAAAGGTTTTAGGAATTTTTGGTGGGAAGGGACTCAGCGGTACTATACAGGTCTTTAACGAGGCATTAGGCATTCCAGCCTTTTTAACAGTGATTGCAGCATTTACAGAATTCCTTGGAGGTATTGCAGTAATCTTTGGGTTTCTTACAGGCTTATCTTCCCTTGGCATTTCTATAGTTATGCTGGTAGCCATTTTTAAGATTCATATTCATGCAGGATTCTTTATGAACTGGTTTAATCTACCTGGAAAGGAACACGGTATTGAATGCAATCTTGCCCTTCTTGGAATGGCCCTGTTTCTTCTTTTCTATGGACCTGGAAAATATTCCTTGGATCAACTCATTACTAATAGACTTGAGGAATAATTGCTTTGGTAGAGATATTTTCAACGATCAGAGAGTTTTGATTTAAGTTTTTGATATCTTGATAAAGGAATAAAGGAAGGTTTAAAAAATTATTGAATAATTAAATATATTAAAAGATTATAAAGTAATCAGAGATTAATTCCCTTGTTTGAATTTTTCAATGCATTCTTTACTGCAGAAATAGTATTTCTGGCCTTTAATCTTCTTTTCTAATGCTTCCTTTTTAGGTATGTAGACACCACAATTGGGATCTTTAACCATTTCATCATCAATTTCTGTTCCACCATACCCTTTTTTTTGACTAGCCTTCGGTGGCGAGAAAAAACTTTTTACGAGATAGTAAAAAAGAATAATGAGGATAATTAATATTATATGTCTCATATGAAAGCCTTTTTCTATAATTTTTAAAGTAACATATAAAAATGCTTGGGTCAATTATTTCATTGATTTGCTTTATTAAACTTGATCTTTCACTTTATCTATTTTAAATTATAAAATTAATATCCCACTCCTCTTATAGTTTGAATAAATTATCCGTGGGTGATACTCATGTTAAAGATAACCGATATCAAGATATATCCCTTTGATACAGGAAATATAGGCGGACAGGTAAGAGGATATGCTGACGTTACTATAGAAGACGCCCTTTTACTTAAAGGATTTAAAATCATTGAAGCGGAAAAAGGCGGTCTTTTTGTAGGCTTTCCAAACCAAAAGACAAGGGACGGAAAATATAAAGATCTCGTCATTCCATTAAATAATGAGATAAAAGAGTATCTGAGAAAATCTATTATTGACAGATACAAAGAACTATATATGAAAAAGGAATAAGATAATCATTAATCAATCTGTAATTTACCTATAAGGCTATTAATATTATCTATGCCTTTTTCTAAACAATAGATCTTTATCCCTTCCAATATCTTTAGAGTAGATGTAGGATCGATAAAGTTTGCTGTTCCTATTTCTACAGCAGAGGCTCCAGCTATCATAAATTCTACGGCATCCGAGGCCTTCGTTATTCCTCCTATGCCAATGATGGGTATCTTGACCGAATGATATACCTCCCATACCATTCTTAGAGCCACAGGTTTAACCGCTGGGCCAGAAAGCCCTCCAGTAATATTGGCAAGGAGTGGCCTTAAGGAGTCGATATCAATAGCCATGCCCAAGAGGGTATTTATGAGGGATAGGGCATCTGCCCCGGCATCTTCTGCTGCCTTAGCAATAACGGTTATATCAGTTACATTAGGAGACAGTTTAATTATCAATGGCAAGGAGGTCTTTTTTCTTACTGCCTGAACGACTTTATATGTCTCTTTAGGATCAGTTCCAAATATCATTCCTCCCTTTTTCACATTAGGACAAGAGATGTTTACCTCAACTCCATGAATTCCGTCCACCCCCTCTACTTTTTCTGCAATCAGGCTATACTCTTCTTGAGTATGGCCATATATATTAACCACTATCTTGGTATCAAATCCCCTTAAAAAGGGGAGCTTTTCTTCTATGAAAGAATTGATTCCTATATTTTGTAATCCTATTGCATTGAGCATTCCTGCTGGGGTTTCAACAATTCGAGGAGGTGGATTCCCCAAGGTGGGTTTTAAAGACAAGCCTTTAACGACAATACCTCCTAACTTATTCAAATCAATATATTCATCATAGTCTTCTCCATATCCAAAGGTCCCTGAAGCAGTGAGTACTGGATTTTTGAGTTTCAAGCCAGCAATATTAACTGATAGCTTTATTTTTTTATCCTCTGAATTCATATTCGTTTCTTTTTATTCCCAGATAAGATCATTAACATCAAAGATAGGACCTTCTTTACAAACCCGGTCGTAAGAAAACATTTGAGTTTGGTTTGAATTTTTTTGAGAATGCCTTTCTGATCCTTCACTTTTTGTTTTAACGACACAACCTAAACATGAACCAATTCCACAAGCCATCTTTGCCTCCATAGAGACTTGACAGTTTAAGGAATTTTTTAAGGCTAAATCTGCAATGTTTTGTAACATCGCATCCGGACCACAGGCAAAAATAGAAATATCTTTAAAGAAGTTTTTGTCTTCTTTTTCGATGAGGTCTCTAAAAAGCCCTGTTGCCATACCTCTTTTTCCAAGGCTACCATCCTCTGTAGAAATTTCTATTTCAACCCCTAAGGAAAAAAATTCTTCTATACAGAGAATATCTTTTTCCCCTTTTCCACCTATGATGAGGTGAGTTTTCATATTTTCCTTTTTTAACTCCTCTGCCAAAAAATACATCGGTGCAATACCAATTCCTCCTGCAATAATAAGAGCCCTTTTTGTTGGAGGAGAAATGGTAAATCCATTTCCAAGGGGTCCAATAATATAAAGTTCCTCTTCTGGTTTCATTAAACTCATCAATTTGGTTCCCCTTCCCACTACTTGATATAATATCTCTATGGAATGATAGTTGCTTAAACCCTCTCTTTCAGATATGATTCTATGAATAGCAAATGCTCTGGGAAGAAGGGGATCAAAGCCCTCTTTTATCCTTAGCATAATAAATTGTCCTGCTTTTCCCTTGCTGGCAACCTCCGGGGAAAGAAGAATCATTTTATAATAGCCAGGAGACACTTCTTGATTCTTTAGAATTTTGGCTCTCATTATCAATATCCTTCTTAAGGGAGCAATCTCATTTAGAGTTTATAATAGACCAAAAATAAGATGTCAATAAAATGTTTAAAGGCGTGATTATTTATAGGGAGAAATTACGACAGGAAAAACTTCTATTTCTCTTGATTATTTTATACAGGATTTGTTTATATACACCATTTTTCGACTATTTATTATTCGCCAGTAACAGGCTCAGTTACAAGAGACATTTTTTAGGCGACAACTTTTTTCGATTCCCTGATTAATAGTATGTTTTAAAGCCTCTATTCTTACTGGTTTTAAAAGATAACCGTCTGCTCCACAGTGAATTGCTTTTACTGCAATATCTGGATTTCCATATCCTGTTATAACGATTACTATTGAATTTAAGGAACGTTGTTTTATTGTTTTTAAAAGTTCTAATCCAGTAATTCCAGGTAGCTTGATATCTGTCAAAATAAGATCAAAAGAGGCATTTTTTGTTAACTCTAATGCTTCCTCGGCATTTGAGACTGAAATTGCTTTATAGCCCAATCTATCGATAAGTCTACCAAGCGACTTTCTGAATAGTTCCTCATCTTCTACAATGAGTATTGTTGGTTTAATCTTCAACATAAGTTTTTCTTCCTTTTATTAAATTTATTAAAAACAAACTTTTATTATTGCTATTTTTATGCCATAGGAGAAAAGGAATAAAAAAAATAATAACTTATTATTTATCAATATGTTAAAAGATAGAAGGCTTTAAAAGAATTTCTGAGTTTATCTTTTTACAAAAGTTTTTGTGTACGCTTTCAAACAGATTTCTAATCTTTTGGAAAAACCTTTGATTTTTAATAGATAATTTAAGGTTTGAATTAACCCAGTGGTGTTATGAAATAGACTAGTTGAGATGGAGGGGGTAACTTTTTAAATCTAAGTTGTGACTCCAGTAGGATTTAATTTTCTTTTAAGCCTTTGTCTTGTGATACCTAATATCCTTGCGGCTTTACTTTTATTTCCGCCCGTCTTTTCCAATACCCTCTCTACATAATATTTCTCAATTTTATCTAAGGTTATCAGTTCATCATTCTCAAAAAAGTCTTCATTTTCTTTGACGGAACTTTTTATATCTAATGGAAGATCTTTTGCCTCTATGATCTCCTCGCTTTCTAAGAGGACCGTCTTCTCTATTATATTTTTTAACTCTCTCACATTCCCTTTCCATACATGATTCTGCAGTATCTTAGCAGCCTCTGGAGAAATCCCTCTTATATTTTTTCTAAATTCTTTGTTATATTCTTTTATAAAATCTTCTGCCAGCACCAGTATGTCTTCTTCTCTTTCTCTTAATGGAGGAATATAAAGGGGAATAACCTTGAGTCTGTAATACAGGTCTTCCCTAAAACGACCGTCATTAACTGAAACCTCTAAATCGTGATTCGTAGCTGCAATAACCCTGACATCTACAGAAATGGTCTTAGCGCTCCCAACCCTTTCGAATTGCCTTTCTTGGATTACCCTTAAGAGTTTGGACTGCAATCTTATGTTCACATCTCCTATTTCATCCAGAAATATCGTGCCACCATCTGCCATTTCAAATCTCCCAATTCTCAGTTTTATAGCCCCTGTGAAGGCTCCTTTTTCATGACCAAAGAATTCGCTTTCTAAAAGCTCCTTTGAAAGCGCAGTACAATTGACGATAACAAAAGGTTTATCTCTTCTTGAACTATGGTAATGAAACGCCTGTGCTAGTAGCTCCTTTCCTGTCCCGGTCTCTCCTTGGATCAGTATTATTGAGGCATTGCTGGCTGCCACCTTTTTGGCTCGATCGCATAACTCTTCCATTTTTTGACTTTTTCTAATAATCTTATCGAATCCATATCTTTCCCTTTTTGTTTCCTTAATGGCCTTGACCTCTCTCTTTAGCTTTAGATTCTCAAAGGCCTTATTTATGGTAAATTTTAACTCTTCAAGATTTATAGGCTTTCCAACATAATCATAAGCCCCTAATTTTACCGCTTCTACAGCTCCTTTTATTCCGCTATCGCCTGTAATCATAACGATAAGAGCCTCTTTATCTATCTTTTTTATCTCTTTTAATATTTCAAAACCATTCATATCAGGAAGTATTATGTCGAGGAGGACAAGATCTGGACATATATCTTCATACTGCCTTAGAGCCTCCTTTCCATTATCCACGGCAAAAACTTCATATCCCTGCTTGCTAAGTGCCTTACAGAGAGACTTTCTGATGAGCTCCTCATCATCCACTAAAAGAATAGTCTTTTTCATATTTTTAACCTTACTGTAAAAGTGGTCCCTTTTCCCTGTTTGCTCTCTACCTCTATTTCTCCCTTATGGTCTTTTATAATTTTATAACTCACTGATAAACCGAGACCTGTTCCTTTTTTTTTGGTCTTCGTACTAAAAAAGGGATCGAATATCTTATTGAGATTTTCCTTGGATATTCCTATGCCTGAATCTATAAATTTTATCTCTATCCATTCTTCGCTTCTATTGGTTGATATCTTGAGCCTTCCACCATTTGCCATAGATTCAATGGCATTTAACATAAGATTAAGAAATACCTGTTGTATTCTGTTGGGGTCTATTTTTATTTTAGGTAATGTTCTATCAAAATCTTCAACAATCTCAATATTATGTCTTTTGGCATCCTTTTTTAGAAAAGAAAAGGCCGTATTTAATATATCGTGGATATCAACAGAGTTAAATTGTAAAGGCTGTGGTTTTGAAAATGAAAGCATTTCATTCATTAATTTTTCAATCCTGTGAATCTCTTGAGTGATATCCTGCATATCCATCTTTCTCTGGTCATCTTGGTCGAATTCTTCTTCTAACAGTTGTGCTGTTGTAAGGATGCCAGATAATGGATTTCGAATCTCATGGGCTATTGTTGTGGCCAAATGTCCTATTAAAGACATTTTTTCTGCTTGTTGTATCTGTCTTTCCAGTTTTTTTTGTTCTGTTATAAACTTTGCATATTCAATAACAAACTCAAGTTCGCCGTCTGAATTAAACATGGGATAGGTCCATAATTGAAGAATTTCATTGCCAAAAGTAAATTCTAAGAACTGTGGCTTTTTTGAATCAAAGGTCTTCAATGAGGGGCATTCTTGACAAATATCTTCTTTTTTATAGCAGGAGGAGTAGCACTTTTTACCTATGATATCCCGAGGAGTTGTATTGCAAAATTCTGCCAGCTTATAATTTGCCATGGTAATCTCAAAATCCCTATTAACAACCAGGATCATGTCTGAAATACTATCAAAAAGGGCCTGTAATTTATTTTTACTGTTTTTTATCTCTTTCGACTTTAACCTTGTATCTTTATAGAGATCTGCAATCGTAATAACATGTCCGAAAAAATTTGATAAAATTCCAAGCAGTTTTTCATATCCTGGATCTAAACCTTTTTCATTTCCATTGACAAACCCTATTGCTCCAACCGCCTTTTTATTAGAAATAATCGGTTCTAGCAGGATAGAAGAGAGATCATTTTTTGATAGAAGCTTTTTAAAGTGTTTTATTTCTTCATGTTGTGTAATAAATGTCGATTCTTCTTTTTTAAATACTTTATTTATCATTCCCTCTACCTTCAGAAATTCACTGTTCGCTTCCAATTCTAATTTCCCATCTTCTCTATAAATTTTTAATCCAGGCCTACCTTTACTTTTTAAAGCAATGATGTAGTCTTTAAAATCAAGCTCCTCTTTGCATATCTTAATGGCTGATTTACAGATCTCGCTAACATCAAAGGTATTATTTAATATATCCCCAATACGGTTAAAGGCTGAGAAGCAATATATATAACTCTCATAAGAGAAAAATGAATCTCCAAAAATATTAATATACATATCTTTTTCTTTTTCACTTTTTTCAAGGATGTCAATGAGCATGTTTAATCTCTTTCCATATTCGCTCTGTTTTTTAGAAAGACCTTCCAGATCTACCCTGACAGAAAGATCACCCTGTAATACTTTATCAAAAGTGTAAACAAGAGTATCCTTCTTTTCCTGTTCTCTTATGCTTAAAGACATGAGAAAACCTTTATTTGTTTTTTCTATAACTTTAATGATTATAAAAATATATCGGACACTTACTTTAAATACTTTAAACACTTTTCCATAAAATCTTTCCTAAGAAGGATTTCTTAATTTCTTATTTTTCAAAAGAAGTAAAAAATTTTTTTAAAGAGTTGATTTCTAGAGAAAATGAGCCGATAAATATTATTATTTATAATTTTTATTTTGAGCTTTGAGGATTGAACAAAAAATATCCTAGAGTTAATAACATACTTTTTTAGACAAAAATCTGATTTTGGTTTAAAATAAAAATCAAAGATCCAAGAAGTTGCGAGTGAGATTAACTTTGATTGAAGCAGACAGATCAAAAGAGGAGATAGTAAAGATTGGTTAACTCCCCATTCTCTAAAAGCAAATCCATGACACATACCGAAAATAAATCATTAAGATTTTTCCCAGTAAAGGTTTTTGCGGCTGCTTTGGTTCTTACCATAGCTGTGTTTGCAGGGTTAGGCTGGCACGTTTGGAACTCTTACAGGAACTTTGAGATAATTAAGTTAACAGACTTCCGACTCCAGGAATTAAGCGGTATCATTACGCATCTTGACGAAGTCTTGACCATGTCAGCACGCATGGCAGCATCCACAGGCGACCTATGGTGGGAAGAGCGCTATTTAGTCTTCGAGCCAAAGTTAGACGCAGCTATCAAGGAGGCAATGAAACTGGAACCGAAGATCTTCATGAGTGAAGCCGCGGCCCAGACAAATACTGCTAACCTTAAACTGGTCGCAATAGAAAAACAAGCCTTTGATTTAGTGCGCCAGGGCCATCCTGAAAAAGCTGCATTCCTTCTATTTGGTGATGAGTATGAAAATCAGAAACGGATTTACTCCGAAGGAATAAAGAATGTCACCGTGGCTTTACAAGAGCGTGCAAAATCGAACCTTCACAGGCAACGTCGGCAGGCATTCTTGGCTGTTTTATCTATCGTGATTACTATCCCCATCCTATTGTTTGTCTGGTTTTTTGCCCTTCGATCAATGAGAAGGCACGTCATCGGACGTAAGCGAGCAGAAGAGGCACTGAAGAAAAGCGAGGAAGAATACCGCAAACTGGTTGAAACAATGAATGAAGGTTTAGGGATAGCTGACAAGAATTATATCTTGACTTATGTAAACAGTAAGTTCAGTGACATGTTGGGTTACTCAAAGCATGAGATGTTAGGGCATCACTTGTTAGAATTTATAGCTGAGGATTATCAGGCCTTAATGAAGGAACAGATTGCTGAGAGAAAAAAAGGCGATGCCGCTCCCTTTGAACTTGTTTGGAGAAGTAAATATGGCCGTCGTGTTCATACACTTGCATCCCCAAAAGGGATATTCGATTCAAAAGGCCACTTTAAGGGGAGCTTCGGTGTGCTCACAGATATTACAGAATTCAAAAAAGCAGAAGAGGAGTTAAAGAAAAAGGCAGGGCAGTTAAAGACCCTTTTTGAAGTAGATAAAAAGATTGCCTCTATTGTCTCAAGAGAAGAACTTCTCCCATGGATAGCAAAGCAGGCGGCTCGACTTCTTGAGGCTGATGAGTGTGTTTACCGGATAAGAGAGGGGGATTATCTTCTTAGGGGTGGCGGTACCAAAGAGGGTATGGAGTTAATGAAAACCGAGAAGTTAAAGATAGGGGAGAGTTTTAGCGGTACTATAGTAAAGGAAAAGAAACCCTTAATTTCTAAGGATATGAGAGAAGATGAGAGATATAACAAAGAACACCAGGAAATTGCAAAAAGACTTGGTTTTGTATCGTTTCTTGGTGTGCCTATGATGATAGGAGATGAAATCACAGGTGTAATCAATGTCCATACAAAAAAGCCAAGAAGATTTTTAAAGGCAGATATTGAGCTTTTATCTGACTTTGCTGATATGTCAGCGATTGCCCTTGAGAGGGCAAGGCTTTATGATGAAGTCATAGGGAAGGTTACGGAGCTCAACGCCCTTTATGAGGTGAACAAGATGATCACCTCTGAGATAAAGAGGGGGAAGCTTTTACCTCTGATTGCTGAGCAGGCAAACAAGCTCTTAGGAGCTGATGGGTGTAATTTCAGGTTAAGGGAGGGAGATGAGCTGGTTCGTTCCTATGGCACCAAGGAAAGCATTGATTTGATGGTAAAGGAGAGGATAAAGATTGGTGAGAGTTTAGGGGGAATTATTGCCAAGGAGAAGAAGCCTTTAGCTATTGAGGACATACGAGAAGACAAAAGATATATCAAGGAGCACCGGGAGGTTGCCAAGAGGCTTGGTTTTATCTCTTTTCTTGGTGTTCCGATGATGATAAGGGATGAGGTGGTTGGTGTGATTCATGTCGTTTCGAAGGAGCCGAGGGAGTTTAAGGAGAAGGAGATTGAGCTTTTATCTGCCTTTGCTAATATGGCAGCGATTTCACTTGAGAACACCAAGCTCTTTTCAGAGTTAGAAGAGGCCAGGGAGGATTTAGAGGAGAAGGTGGAAGAGAGAACAAGGGAGCTCAAGGATGTTCAGGTTCAGCTGATTCACTCTGAGAGGTTAGCAGCCACAGGACGATTAGCAGCCAGTATTGCCCATGAGATCAACAATCCCCTTCAGGCCATTGATAGTTTTGTCTCTACCCTTATGAAGAAGGGGGATAAGAAGAGCAGGGAGCTTTTGGGATTAACCCAGGAGGGAATCAACAGGATTGCCAAGATCGTCAAACAGCTCTTAGCCTTTCATCGTCCTGAAACAGAGGCAAGGAGTTTAGAGGATATCAACAGTATTGTAAAGAAGACCCT
>Ga0307379_10000743_pt1 | contig 53262 bp, 52 predicted proteins | sample UN2MG_FD_202237 | JGI IMG/M metagenome (GOLD analysis project Ga0307379, IMG submission 202237) | Soil microbial communities from Risofladan, Vaasa, Finland - UN-2 | ecosystem: Environmental > Terrestrial > Soil > Coastal area > Acid sulfate soil | place: Finland: Risofladan, Vaasa | collected... | reverse complement strand
GCTATTGTTTTGGAGGTCTGAGACCGGCAGCCAATTTGGTCAGAGCAATGACTGGTCAACCTATTTTAAAAGATAAATTTTCTCCCAATAAAGACCGTCATTTTAATTTAGAAAAGATTGCAGAAGACTATAAGGAGAAGGAAAAATATCAAAATTTCTTTGCTTTAATAGTGGATGATTATGTAACTATGGCTGAATTGGATGAATTTGCTCGTAATAGAATTCGGATTGCGAAAGAAAAAATTGCTTGGTCGGATGATTTGTTAGAAAGAATAAAGCAGGTACGCGAGTTGGAAGACAGACCGATCATTCGAGCACATATCGGAGCAGCGGCAGAAACCATCAAACCCACAGTAGATGGTGTAAAAGCTTTAAGTGAAGCTGGATGTTTGGAAATTATATCTTTAGCGCCTGACCAGGTTACTCAAGCTTTCTTGCCAAAATTTGATCGTGGAGAAGAGGATCCAAAAAAATATCGTAATGGAGAAGGTGGAGCTCCTATTCGAAGCAGAGAAGATTTAAAAGCTCTCAAGGATGCAACCAAATGTGGTAACTGGCCTATGACCAGAATTTATTCCGGAACAGATGAATTAGTTGAAGCAGCAAAAATTTTTGAAGATACTCTACATATGCCTTTCCCCGCAGTTCCGATATTCTTTTACAACCGTTTAGACGGGAGAGGCCCTCTTTCTATTTTGGATGGGATAAATGAACATTTTAATACTATGCGTTGGTGGGCCTTAATTGATAAGCCTTTGGAAATCAATGACCCTCATCAATGGCAATTACGCAGGTGTTCAGACGATATGTATGTAACTGACCATATTTTATGCGGAATAGTTGCTTTAAAGATGGGTTTGAAAAATTATATTATGCAATTAATGTTTGACTTACCCCCAGAAATAGAACCTTTAAACGATTTGGCTAAAATGAAAGCTGCATTTGAGATTATTGAGCCTTTAATCAAACATTTTGATTACAATATCATTAAAGAGACTAGAGGTGGATTATCCAGTTTTCCGCCCAATTTGGATGAAGCTAAAAGCCATCTTGCCATGACAACCTATTGGCAGATGTTTATGGAACCGGATATCGTTCATGTCGTCAGTTATTGTGAAGCCCATCATGACGCAAAGCCGGAAGATATTGTTGCCAGCTGTGATATTACTAAGCAGTCCTTTAAAGAATATGAACGCGCTCCTCTTCCCGATATTTGGAATATTCCTAAAGTAGCTGCCCGTAAGGAAGAGTTGAAAAAGGGAGCAATGTATAATATTTTTCATCTGGCTTTAATGGGAGGATATGAAGGAAAAATCACTTTAGAAAATTTCTCAAAATTTACAGCTTCAAAAGAAGTATCTACAAAAAGAGAAAAAACCGAAGAACAAGAAATGAATTATGAAACCATGCTGTTAGACCTTATCGATGGGAAAAATTATCTTTCCGGTGAATGTAATATGATTAGTGCTGATAATCTGGATTTAGCTTTACAGGTAGGATTATTCCAGGCGCCTCAGGTTACTGTAATTGATAAGCGTTATGAATTAACCGGTATGTGTAGGACTAAAATAGTAGATGGATGTTGCAGAATTGATACATTCTGCGGAAAAGAAGTCAAAGATGAATTTGAGCGAGTTGATATAGTAAGGAATAAATTCCCCTGGTATTTTTATAAAAATATCAGTCAGTCAGATGATTGGTCAGTGTTAGCAGATTCAAAAGATGTTATCGAAGAAGATTCTACCCAGGCTTTCAGAGAAGAATTGGGTATTACTGATTTTAACAATAAAAAAGTTCTGGCCGTTGATTTTGGAAGTACTTATACCAAAGTGGCTATTTTTAATACCAGTTCAGACGATGTTGATTTACGCTATGTTCCCACTACTGTAGATGATATCCGCGAAGGGTTAGCCAGTGGTTTGGGGTGCCTTGAAGCGTGCCAAAAAGAAGGTAATTGGAATCCTTTGCGAGAAAAAATGGATGAATTTGATGTAAAATTGCCCTGTAGTAGTGCTAAGGGAGGTTTAAAAATGGTAACTATCGCTTCTACTTTCAGAGAAAGTGGTTTTGCCGCTGACCTGGCCGCCCTTACGGCTGGGGCAAAGCTTCTAAATAGTTATAGCGGAAAATTAACTCCCGAAGAAGCCAGGAAAATTTATTTGGAAGATTGCCCGGAAATTATTCTTTTAGGTGGGGGAGTTAACGATGGAGGAGATTCGGAAACAGTTTTACATAATGCAAAAAATTTAGCTGAATCTGCAAAATTAGCGACCTATGCTAAATATGGAATACCGATAATTTATGCAGGGAATGAAGATGTAACAGAAGATATTATAGGTATTTTTAATAACTATAATATTGATGTTAGAGCTACGGGAAATATCATGCCCGAAGTAAATAAATTTAATATTGAGGTAGTGAACGAGGCAATTAGAGAACTATTCCAAACTGTAGTTATTCGAGGAAAAGGATTTGATGTAGTAGAAGAATATATGAGTGCCAAATTCATTCCGACCCCTCGAGCCGCCTTTTTAGGAATTAACCTATTAGCTCGGGGATATGGAAAAGAAGAAGGTTTGGGAAATATTGTAGCACTGGATATAGGCGGATGCACTACTGACTTTTTCTCTAATGTACGTTCTAATCCACTGTATGTTTACCCCTGGAATGATCCCAAGAAAAAGGTAAAACGGACCATATTAAAAACTCCAAATTATCCTTTAGCCTATCGAAGGGTAGAAGGTAAATATGGATTAGCCTATAATGCAGAAAATTTGATGGAACTGGAAAAATTTAGAAGCGGGAGGGTAGAAAAGCAAATTAGTGACAATTTCAATCAAAAATATCCTAATTTTCAAGGAAATGGCGATAATCTTGATCAATTTCTTGAGAAAAAAGATGGAAAGTGGAATATGCATTTAAGTAAATATTTAAAATGGATCCATAACAATCCTCATATAATGCCCGAAACAGAAGAAGAAAATTTTGTAAGAAGTATCCTTGCTAAAGAAACTTTAGCAATAGCTACTGCAAATAATGTTGGACGCGTAAAAGAAACCGATGTTTATTTCTTACAGGAAGGAATTAATTTCTTTACTCAAGATTGTACTTTGGTTTTAGTTGGAGGCACAATTTATCATAAGTGTAAGGAAAATAAGGATTATCTTTTGGAAAATATAAAGACAATTGCTAAAGGTGCACTTTTTAATCCGGAGGAATATACAATTTTAAGACCAAACAATAAAGTGTTGCTTGATGCTTCTTATATTCTCTCCACAGTGGGCGGGCTTTACGGTAGACTTGACCCCGAAAGAGCTATCCGTATTTTAAAGAAGAACTTTAAACTTTTAGAATTACTTTAACCATCAGTCAAATAAATTATGACATAATATTTAAGAAAAATATTTATTTTTAATATGCCTAATCGATAATCATTCTATAAAGAAGTGAGTATCGATATATTTATCCTATTATCGTTAAAATTTTTTATTATAACTAAGGAGAAAGGTATCGTGGCGACCAATAATTTACTCCACAATTTCCCAGAATACAACTTTAAGGTAGACCTAAGCGAAAAGGAAGTAACCAGGGATAAGATCTATTCTATCTTAAGCAAAGCTATCTTTCGAGGTGATTTAAAACCAGGGCAAAGATTAGTAGAATCAAAACTGGCAAAATTAATGAAGGTAAGCAGGACTCCAATTAGAGAAGCCATAATAGAATTAGTACAGAAAGGTCTGGCAGTCCCTTCTCCTCCTAAGGGAGTAAGAGTAGCTCCTCTCCCCACCACTAAAGAGCTGGATGAGTTTTACGATATAAATAGTGTCCTAAGAGGTCTAGCTGCCAGAAAAGCAGCCCGCAATATTACTCCCCTTCAAATAAAGCACTTACAGGAGATTATCCTCCAAAGTGAACAATCATTAAGAGGAGGTTCCCTAAAAGAAATTTTTGAGTTAAATAAAAAATTTCACCAAATCATAGAAATAAGCTGTAATAATAAAGAGCTAATTTTTTTATTAGATGGTGTTTATAAAAAGTCCAGAGAACGTTTTTCCGAGATAATATCTCGAAAAAAAAGACAGAAAGAATCGATAGAAGAACATAAGGTAATCTTAGAAGCTCTTATCAAAAAAGACGAAGAACTGGTAGAACAATTGATGAAAAGACATATAGAAAATGGTAAAGAAGACCTTTTACAACAAATTGAGCTGCAAGAGAATATTTCTGCAAAAAATAATGACTCAGAATAAAAATCAAAAGTAAGTATTAAAGTTCATCAATAGCTTTTTTAAGAGTTTTTATATCCTTCCAGGTTAGGTCTTTAGGGCTGCCCGGGAAAGTTGCTTCGTTTCTCAATAAATAGCTGGGATGAAACATAGGAAATATTTTTATCTCGCCTATCCAATCAGACCATTGACCTCGAAGCTTAGTAATCCCCTCTGTAGTTTCCAAAAGGTATTGTGTAGGAACATTCCCCAGGGTAACAATAATCTTAGGATTAATCAAGGCAATCTGGGTTTCTAAATAGGGAAGACAGGTTTCTATTTCGCTTTTCGAAGGATTACGATTTCCCGGCGGCCTGCATTTTAACATGTTAGTTATAAATATATCTTCCCTTTTTATATCAACTGATTGTAGGATTTTAGTCAAAAGTTGTCCTGCTTTGCCCACAAAAGGTTTACCCTTGAGGTCTTCATCTTCTCCCGGAGCTTCTCCGATAAACATTACCTTAGATTTTGCATTTCCTTCCCCGGGGACAACCTTGGTGCGAGAAAGATACAAAGGACATTTTTCACAATTTTTACATTCTTCTGCCACTTCTTCTATAGTAAGTGGATTAAGATTTTTCGACATCGATTTTACTCCCCATTATTTTTTATTGAAGTAAATATTAATAAAAAAATTATTGTTGATTATTTCATATGATTAGGTATCTTTAAATTTCTATAATTTTACCATTTTTAAATACTTTTTATCAAGTAAAGTTCAGAAAAGGGGACAGGCTACTTTTTGCAAGAATACCACAATCCCTTCGTTTTAAAGTAGGCTCCCTTTTTTTTGATTATAAGGTTAATCGGATGCTCTCAAATTATCATAATGAAATCTCTAATAAGGGGGCAAGATTATATGTGGCGCCTTTTTTAATTAAATAATTATTCAAAAAAGAAGGATTTTTAAGTCTTTTGCCGAATTTAAGAATATAAGCGAAAATAATAAAAATATTCCATAGGATAGTTAAAAATAATGAGCGAGATTCTTTTAGAAAAACTGAAATCCGAAATGAAGATTAACCCTGAGAAGGTGGCTCTTTCTTTGGAGAATTTCATCAGAGAATATACCGAAAAATTAGAAAGGGAGGGAGTAATATTAGGATTAAGCGGGGGTATTGATTCGGCAGTTATTGCGGCTTTGTGTGTGCGGGCACTTGGTCCGAAAAACACTTTGGTCTTAATTATGCCGGAGAAAGATTCAAAAAAAGAGCATATCCAAGATGCTCTATATTTTGCCCGGAAATTAAATGTTGAAACAAAGCTAATTGATATTACTCCTTATCTTGAGGAACTTGGTGTGTATAAGCTGTTTCCTTTGGATAAACTTCTTTCTTTAGGAAAATTAAAAGGAACTTTAATTAAAAAAGCATATCGTTTTCATGAAAGAAAGACCGGGAAGATTTCTTTTTTAGAAAGCCTTTCAGGGTTTAAGGACAAAGAATATAGTTTTTATCTGGCTAGAGGTAGTTCCTATTATCGGGCAAAACACCGCTTAAGAATGTTATTGCTCTATCTTTATGGAGAAATGCAAAATAGATTAGTCGTGGGGGCAGCCAATAAGAGTGAATACAAAATTGGATTTTTTGTAAAACATGGCTGTGATGATGCTACTGATATTATGCCTCTTCTAAATTTATATAAAACCCAGGTAAGAGAGCTTGCTCAATATCTAAATATTCCCGCAAGAATTATAAAAAAACCTCCTTCGCCTGATATTATGCCAGGTCTTACCGATGATGAGGAGATAATAGGTATTACGTACGAAAAGATGGATTTAATTTTATTGGCTTTGGAAAAAGGCTGGATACCTTCAGATATAGTAAAAGCCCTGGGAATAGAAGACGATGAAGTTATTTATATAAAAAATTTGATGCAAAAATCAGAGCATATGCGAAAAATTTATAAACCCGATGCTTTTTAAAGGTTTTAAAATATTAAATTTATCTTTATTTTTTTTCAACTATAATAGTGCATTTGGTAAGTAAAGCAGCTATGGCACCCACTGCAGCCAATATCGGGGCAACAAGAGCTCCCACGGCACCGATGGTTAAAGGAAATTCAGCGACTGATTCACCGTCTTCATTTTTAATAATTATTCTTCGGGCATTTCCCTCTTTTATAATTTCTTTAATTTTTCCAATAATATCTTCTCCGGAGACTTTAAATTCCTCTTTTTTATTAGTCATAATTTCTCCTTTAATTATTTTATCTTGTTTTATTATAACATAATTACTACCCAAAAAGTAAAAAAAATAGTAATAACCAACAAATCCAAAATTATTATAAAATTAAATTTCCTTAAGAATTATTTTTAAAAAAGAGAGAATTATACTATAATTCTAATATGATGGTTGATAATAATACTGAAGGGAAATAATTTTTAAAGGAGAACTGTTATGAAAATATATATTAGTGCTGATATCGAAGGAGTTACCGGTATTGCCCATTGGGATGAAACTGAAAAGTCAAAATCTGATTATCAAAAATTTGCCCAGCAGATGACTGATGAAGTTAGGGCGGCATGTGAAGGGGCAATGAACGCAGGGGCAAAGGAAATTTGGATTAAAGATGCCCACGATACCGGTAGAAATATTATAGCCGCAGATCTGCCGCAAAAAATTAAATTGGTTCGGGGATGGAGTGAACACCCCTTTTCAATGGTCCAGGAATTGGATAAGTCATTTGATGCTTTATTAATGATTGGTTATCATTCTTTTGGTAGTTCAAGCTCTAATCCCCTATCCCATACTCTAAGTTCCTCCATTTTAAATTATATTAAATTAAACGGAGAATATGCCAGTGAGTTTTTAATTCATAGTTATGCCGCTGCTACTATGGGGGTGCCTGTAGTTTTTGTAAGCGGGGATGAAGGAATTTGCAAAGAAGCGAATAAAGTAAATAAAAACATCAAGACCGTGGCAGTAAATAAAGGAGTGGGTAATTCCGTAATCAGCATTCATCCGAAGCTGGCGGTAGAAAAAATCAAAGAGAGCGTAGAATCAATACTAAAAGAAGATATTGATAAATGTAAAATTAAATTACCGGAACATTTTAAAGTAAAATTATCGTTTAGAAATCATACGAAAGCATTTAAAGCATCTTTTTATCCGGGGATGGAACAGATTTCTTCTACCAACGTGGTATTCGAAACAGATGATTATTTTGAAGTTCTACGGATGTTGTTATTTGTGATATAAAAAATTAAGTCGAGAAAATTTGTTATAGGCAAAAGATTATTTGGAAATTTCAATAATTTAAGGAAAACAAAGCAGGGTTTTTAAGATTTTATGTCGTATTAATGATATATTATATTAAATAAATTTAAAAGTGTAAATGAGCTTTTTATAATTGAGCAAAAAACTGAAATAAATTAATGTAAAAATCAATGAAGTTGTATTAATTTTAATAAGATGAAGAATGGTTATGGCCGAAAATTTTTTATCCATTTACGAAGCTCTCCCTTATTTGCTTAGGGGTTCTTTGGTAACTATTGGATTAGTAGGAGGAGCCCTGGCTTTGGGATTAACTTTAGGAATTCCTATGGCTATAGGCCAGGTTTATGGCAATAAGTACAGTGCTGGTTTAATTTCATTTTACGTCTGGTTCTTCCGAGGGCTTCCCGTCTTAGTCCTTCTTTTTCTTTTCTATTTTGGACTATTTGCTGTTTTAGGTCTTGACTTGTCGGCTTTTACTGCTGCTATTTTAGTGTTAGGCTTAAGAAGTGCTGCTTATCAATCACAGATTTTCCGAGGGGCTATGCAATCACTTGGTGAGGGGCAGATGTTAGCTGCCCTGTCTTTAGGAATGAGCAAAGCTAAAGCTGCTTGGCATATTATCCTACCTCAAGCCCTGAGAATTTCCATTCCCGGATGGTCTAATGAATATTCTATTATACTAAAAGATTCAGCTGTTACTTATGCTATAGGGTTAACCGAGATAATGACCAGGGGAAAATTTATTGCTACTCGAACTTTTAAACCTATGCCTATCTTTCTTACCTGTGCTTTAATTTTTCTTATTTTAACTTACGGAGGAGTAAAATTCCTTAATTTATTAGAGAAGAAAATAAGAATTCCTGGTTATGGAACTGAAAGAGAGGAGATTTATTAAAGATGCAAAAAGACAAAACTATTGTTTTAAGGGTTGAGGATATTTATAAAAAATATGGCAACGTGGAAGTACTTAAAGGCGTATCTTTTGAAATAAAAAAAGGCGAAACCAAAGTTATTATTGGTCCTTCGGGGAGCGGAAAAAGCACCCTTTTGCGATGTATAAATCAATTGACTATTCCGGATAAGGGACGAATTTGGTTAGAGAACGAAGAAGTAACTCATACCAGAAAGAATATCAATCAATTCCGTCAGAAGATTGGAATGGTCTTTCAGGACTTTAATTTATTTGATCACTTAAATGCTTTAAGGAATGTAGAAATAGGATTAATCAAAGTAAAGGGCATGAGGAAAGATAAAGCCAGACAAAAAGCGATAGAAGGGCTTAAACAGGTAGGCTTGGAAGAACAAGCTAATTTATATCCTGCTCAACTTTCTGGAGGACAAAAACAAAGAGTTTCTATAGCCAGAACTTTAGCTATGGACCCCAGTGTGATACTTTTTGATGAACCCACTTCAGCACTTGACCCAGAATTAATTGGTGAGGTATTAGAGGTTATAAAAAAATTGGCTTTAAATGGGATGACTATGGCAGTAGTGACTCATGAAATGGGATTCGCCCGTTCGGTAGCAAATGAGGTTATATTTATGGAGGACGGAAAGATTATAGACCAGGGGTCTCCCCGTAAGCTTTTTACCAATCCCGAACATGTACGTACCAGGAAGTTTCTTTCTAAGATAACCGAATTATACGGAAGGTCAGCAGAAAAGAAATGAATGGAATTTATTTTATCAAAGATATATTTTACCCCCTTTATTAGAAGGAACTTGGGTTACTATTAAGTTATTGGTTTTATCTATCCCCTTAGGCTTATTTTTAGGTATTTTTATTGCTGGGGGACGGGTATACGGAAATAAAATAATATCTTTTTTATGTGCAAGTTTTACGGTTTTTTTTCGCGGCACCCCTTTATTAGTACAACTCTTTGTCATCTATTACGGGCTCCCTTCTGTAGGCGTATACTTTTCTCCTTTTGCGGCAGCAGTAGTAGGCTTTGTTCTATGTAGTGGAGCTTATCATTCCGAATATATCAGGGGAGCTATTCAATCAATTAAGAGTGGCCAAATGATGGCTGCCGAAGCTTTGGGAATGAGTAAATTTAAAGCGATTATATATATTATTTTCCCTCAAGCTTTAAGAAGGGCTCTCCCGGGCTGTTCTAACGAGATTGTGTATTTAGTAAAATATTCATCACTGGCCTTTATGGTTACCTGTATAGAACTGACTGGAGCAGGAAAGATTATCGCAACTCGTTATTTCAGATATACTGAAGTTTTTATTGTAGTAGGAGCAATATATTTATTAATGGTTTCTGTGGTTACTAAAGTACTTAATACCTTAGAAAAAAAATTAGAAATTCCCGGAATAGGATAAGCCTTTAAAGTGTAATATAAAAAATTTTAAATTATTTTAAAAAAAGAAGGATTTTTAAAAGTTATGTAGTATAATGTAAATTAAAAGTAGAATTTATTTTTATGTTTTTTATTTGATGGATTCTGATATTTAAAAATTAAATAACTCTTAGATGGCGATTCTGTTTAAAAATAATAAAGTATAAAATATGTAATTTTATTAAAATAAGGAACTATAATTTTGGATAAAATTGGAAAATTAACAATATCATTATTGATATCTTCTGAGGAAGAAGAAAAAGAATTATTGAAGAAAATAAGCAGTTTAGGCTATAAAGTATGTCAAGGAAAAGCTGGAACAATGGATAGCAAAGAACTAATTGCTGCAATAGAAACAACCGCAAAAAGAGAAGGAATTTATCAAACAGGTTGCTATAGAGAAGAACATGCCTTATATCATACTACTTTGAATGCATTAAAAGGTTTATGCAGAGGAGAGATTGGGATTGGTAATTTTTTAAGAACTATAGGGGTAAAATTTGTTGTCTTAAGAGGTCCTATTGATACTACACAAAGTGATTTAGGAGAATGGGTATCTGTAGGTATTTATGGAATGATAGGAGCTCCAATTAAGGGTTTTGAACATGAGGCAATAGGTTTGGAAATTAACAATATTTAGTAATTTTACCTATACCATTTAGAATGTCTTAAATAAATTTTGAAAAATACAAAAATGATGTTATAATAATAAAAATTAAATAAAGACCCATAGCCATTAGATAATAGGGGGTGAATATTAATTCATTCCCTATTTTTTTATTTTAATTTAGAAATTACCAGATTTTAAATAAAAGAAGTATAGTAAATAATTTAATAAATATTTAATTTATTGCTTATTTTAATATTTGATAGACAGAAAGGTGCATAAGAGATGGGAAAAGAAAAGACCTTAGTGCGAAAGGGAATATTAGACCTAAAACCATATATTCCCGGTAAGCCGATTGAAGAAGTCAAAAGAGAATTAGGTTTAAAAGAAGTTATAAAATTAGCTTCTAATGAAACCTCAGTTGGTCCTTCTCCTTTAGCAATAGAGGCTATAAAAAAAGAAATAAAGAACATCAACCTTTATCCTGAAGGTTCAAGTAGGCTCTTAAGAGAAAAAATAGCTCACAAATTAAATCTTGATAAAGAGATGATAATTGTCGGTAATGGTGCAGATGATGTTATTCGCCTTGTAGGGATGGCTTTTATTAATGATGGTGATGAAGTAATTACCGGAGAAATTACTTTTCCTGCTTATGAAACTATAACTAAAATTATGGGAGGAAAATTAATTTCTGTTAAACTTAAAGATTTTAGTTTTGATTTAGAAAAAATTGCCCAAAGAATAAATGAAAAAACTAAAATTGTTTTCTTATGTAATCCCAATAATCCAACCGGGACAATCGTTGATAAGAAAGCAGTGGATAGATTCACAAAACAAGTTCCTGATGATGTAGTCGTAGTCTTTGATGAAGCTTATTATGATTATGTGGAAGATAAGAATTATCCTAATAGTTTATCTTATGTTCTAGAGGAAAAGAATGTAATTGTTCTGCGTACTTTCTCTAAAATAGCAGGGATAGCGGGAGTTCGAATTGGTTATGGTATAGCCAAACCAAAGTTAATTGGTTATTTAAATCGAGTAGTGAACCCATTTACTACAAATCGCCTGGCTCAAGTAGCAGCCTTAGCTTCTTTAGATGATGAAGAACATCATAAAAAAGTTTTAAAATCAAATCAAGAAGGAAAAAAATATTTATATAGGGAATTAAAGAAAATAGATCTTTTTTATCTTCCAACAGAGGCGAATTTTATTTTTATTGATTTAAAAAGAAATTCAAAAGACATTTTTGAAAGATTATTAAAAAAAGGAATAATTATTCGACCAGGAGAAACTTGGGGTTGTCCAAACTTCATCCGACTTACTATAGGAACTGCTTATGAGAATCAAAGATTTGTTCAGGCTCTGAAAGAAGTCTTGAATTCTTTATAGATATAAGATATCATTTAATTTAATAGAAATTCCTTATCTATTAAGGTGGGGGCAAGTGCCATTTTCTAGCAAACTGGGATAAACGATAGTTTATTTAAATTAATAATCTTAATAAGGGACAAAAAATATGGACATTCTTAACCGTTTAATTGATTCTATGCAAGATGATTTAATTAAATCGGTGCAAAAATTAGTGCAAATAAAGAGTGTAAAAGGAGAAAAGCAACTTTCTTGCCCTTTTGGAGAGGGGTCAGCTAAAGCTCTTACTGAAGCACTTAGAATTGGACAAAATTTAGGTTTTAAGACAAAAAATATTAATAACTATGTAGGGTACGCGGTGGTAGAACACCAACCTAATGAGTATATAGAAATCAAGGATTTAATTTTGGATACCAAAATTTATGCTCATGCTATTTGCGAACTATCTCGGGAAGATTGGAATTTATAGCTTTAATCAAAAAACTTAAAAAAGGAGGTGTTAGATAAATTATTGAAGGAAAAATTGGAGAGAACTTAAAAATATAATTAAAACAAAGGAGAAAAAAAATGAAAAAATATTATTTATTAATTGTTGTTACTTTTTTGTTATTTACTTTTTTTGCTTTTACAGTTATTGGTAATTCTCAAACTGATGAATTTGCTTTTTATGCTTATAATTCCACTCCCGTTACAGACTGGGATCCTAGTGTAGAATTTTCTAATGGGATAGTAAGTCTAAATAATGTCTACGAAACACTCTTAAGATACGATCCTTTAGAAGATAAATTTGTTAAACTTTTAGCTACAGATTACACTGCCAGCAGTGATGGCTTAACCTGGACTTTTACTTTAAGAAAGGGTGTAAAGTTTCACGATGGAACAGAGTTAAATGCGGATGCCGTAAAATTTTCTATTGATAGGACAATAGAGATGAACATGGGAGCTTCTTTTATATGGGCACCAGTAGATAGGATAAATGTTGTAGATGATTATACGGTAGAATTTAAATTAAAATATCCAGCTCCTTTAGATTTAATTTGTTCTTCCGGTTATGCGGCTTTCATTATGTCTCCTACTGCAGTAAAATCTCATCCTGATAGTTGGTTAACTGAAGGTCATGAAGCAGGATCTGGTCCCTATAAATTAGAAAAGTATCAACAAGAAAGAGGAGAGGTAATATTAACTTGGTTTGAAGATTATTGGGGAGGCTGGGAAGGAAATCATTTTAAAAAGGCAGTTATTAAAGATGTTTCAGAAGCTGTAACCCGCCGTCTCATTATTGAAAAAGGGGAGGCTGATATTACTATAGAACTTCCTTATGAGGATATTACTTCTTTGCAAGATAATAAAAATATCAATGTTTTAATTGGACCCTCTTTTCAAAACTTAATGTTATTTTTTAACACCGGAAAAGAGCCTCTAAACAATAAACTGGTAAGACAAGCCTTGTCTTATGCCTTCCCTTACCAAGATGTAGTTTCCTATTGTTTGGAAGGTTATGGCCGACAAGGCAGAGGTCCAATCCCTTATGGACTATGGGGACATAGTGAAGAATTATTCCAATATAAATATGATTTGAATAAAGCCAAAGAATTATTGGAAAAAGCGGGCTATCCCGAGGGAGGCTTCAAATTATTACTTACTTATCTGTCTGGTGATGAAGCGGAGAGGAAAACAGTGGAATTATTTAAGGCTAAATTAGCTGAGCTAAATATAGATTTAGAAATAAGAGGAATGCCTTGGGATTCTCAATGGGCTTTAGCCAGAGATAATAATTTAGAGAAAAGACAGGATATTTTTATAATGTATTGGTGGCCAGATGTTTGTGACCCCTATTGTTGGTTGTATAGTAATTTTTATAGTGAAGAAGAACCTTTCTTTAATTTGTGCTATTACAAAAATAAAGAATTTGATTCTTTAGCGGATAAGGCTTATAAGGAAAGTGGAATAGATAGAGATAAAGCGACTAAGACTTATATTAAAGCTCAAGATATATTAATGGAAGATGCACCGGTAGTCTATATTTATGATAAGAAGAATGTGTTTTTCTTAAATAAAACCTTCCAAGGATTCAAAGATAATCCGGCCTACCCCAATGTTGTATTTTTCTATGATACTTATAGGGAAAAATAAAGTTTTAAAAATGAGGCAGGGGTATAATTTGTGCCCCTGCCTTCCCCTTAAACTTGAGAATAAGCTTAGAAAAGGATATATTAATTTATGTTATCTTTCTTGGTTAGAAGATTATTGTTAGGCATTTTAACTCTTTTTGGTGTAATCTTAATCACTTTTATATTAGTACGGGTAGTTCCTTCTGATCCTGCCGCACAATGGGTAGGAGGCAGGGCTACACCCGAACAGGTAGAGGCTGCTCGGGAAGAATTAGGTTTAGATAAACCTATTTATGTACAGCTTGAACACTATATTAGAGACTTATTAAAAGGGAATTTAGGATATTCTCTGATGACTCATCAGCCGATTATTAAAGAATTGAAAAATCGATTTCCCGCTACTCTGGAATTAGTACTTATCTCTTCTATCGTCGCTTTACTTATTGGTCTACCTTTGGGATTGATCTCAGCTAAGGCTAAGAATAGTTGGATAGATCATTTTAGTAGATTTTTTTCCATAGGAGCTATTTCCATTCCCACTTTCTGGTTAGCTTTGGTCCTGCAATTAATATTCTTTATGATTTTAGAAGTGCTTCCTTCGGGGGGACAATTAAGCATGAAAATTATACTATTTCAAGATATTCCCCGTGTTACCGGATTTATGTTTTTGGATAGTTTGATTACGGGCAATTTTGTTATTTTAAAAGATTTTTTAAAACACTTAATTTTACCAGCTATCTGTGTAGGAGCTTATACTATAGGATTAGTGGCTCGAATGACTCGTTCTGCATTGTTAGAGATATTAAGTGAGGATTATATTAAGGCAGCTCGCTCTTATGGATTAACAGAACGATTAATATTGTATTCTTATGCCTTAAAGAATTCTTTAGGGCCTACTACAACTGTCGTAACCTTGGCTATGGGTTATGCTTTAATGAATACTTTTTTAGTAGAAAGTATTTTTAGTTGGCCAGGCATAGGTAAATATGTGGCTAATGCAGTAACATGTCTAGATTATCCCGCTATCATAGGAATTACCATTTTAGGCGCTTGTGCTTATATAATATTAAATTTAATAACGGATATAATTATTTCCTTAGATCCTAGAGTAAAACTTTAAAGGAGTAAGTGCAAAATGTCGATAAAGTCTATTTTTTTTAATATACCAGCAAAACGAAAATTAAAAGTATTAAAAGAATATATATACTTATTAAAAAAGAATAAATTAACCTTTACTGCTTTAATAATTATTTTATCTTTGGTTGTTATTGCTATTATTTCTCCCATTATTGCTCCTTTTCCCTATCATATTTATGGGGAGATTAACCCTCAAGATAAATTATTGCAACCATCTCGTGTTTATCTTTTCGGTACTGATGAAATGGGAAGAGACCTCTTTAGTCGAGTATTATATGGTACCAGAATATCCTTATTAGCGTCCCTAATAGCGGTAGTAATGGGATTGCTTATTGGTGTTCCCTTAGGTCTCATGGCTGGATATTATAGCGGGTTTATAGATGAAATTATTATGCGTATTGTAGATATGTTTTTAAGTTTTCCACCTTTGCTTTTAGCTATGGCTATAGCTGCTTTTTTAGGACCAAGTTTGCAAAATGCGATTCTAGCCCTTATTATTGCTTGGTGGCCTTGGTATACTCGTTTAATAAGAGGGCAGGTAGTCTCTATCAAAGAAAAGGAATTTGTGAGGGCAGCTAATGCTATTGGCACTCCTTCTTGGCAGATAATGTATAAACATATTTTGCCTAATTGTATTTCCCCCGTAATAGTACAGGCTTCTATGGATTTAGGTGGTATTATTTTAACTTTAGCGGCCTTAAGTTTTTTAGGATTGGGAGCTCAATCCCCTACTTCGGAGTGGGGTTTAATGCTCACTACTAGTCGTAAATATTTTTTAAACGCCTGGTGGTATAGCATTTTCCCCGGTATAGCTATCTTTATAACTGTTCTATCTTTCAACCTTTTAGGGGATGGCTTAAGAGAAATATTAGATCCGAAGACTAAAAAATATTAAGAAAGGATGTTATGAACAATTATTTTAAGATTAAAGATTTAAAAATAAATTTTGAGACCTCTGAAGGAATAAAAAATGTTATAAATATAAATGAACTTAATTTGCATAAAGGAGAAACTTTTGGCATAGTAGGAGAAAGTGGAGCAGGAAAAAGTGTATTAGCTATGAGTATTTTAAGAATTTTACCCTCACCTCCAGCCTTTATAGAAAGTGGTGAGATCATATTTAAAGGGCAAAATCTTTTATCATTAGAAGAGAAAGAGATGCAAAGGATAAGAGGGAGAGAAATTTCTATGATATTTCAGGACCCCATGTCTACTTTAAATCCCGTTTTTACAGTGGGACAACAAATAATGAATGTCATTCTTCGGCACAATAAGCATTTTAGTAAAAAAGATGCCAAAAAAGAGGCTTTAAAAATGATTGAACTAGTAAAATTATCTGACGCGAAAAATACTCTAAATAAGTACCCTAATGAACTTAGTGGTGGACAAAGGCAAAGAATAATAATTGCTATTGCCCTTTCATGTGGTGCAGAACTATTAATTGCTGATGAACCTACCCGCAATTTGGATGTTACTATTCAAGCCGGTATTTTAAAACTTATTAATGAATTAATCAAAGAACTAGGGATTAGTGTTTTATTTATTGCCAATAACATAAACTTAGTCTTTATTGTTTCGAATAGAGTAGGGATACTTTATAAAGGAAAAATTATAGAAGTGGGAACTTCTCAAGACTTAAAAAAGGAACCATTTCATCCATACACTCAAAGATTGTTGGGTAAAATCTCCCCTACCGATAGTAACCTTAAAGAAGAAATAAAAATAAATGATTCTATTTGTCCCTATTTTGATAAGTGTGAAAAAAGAATAGAAATATGTAAAAAATTTTCCCCTATACTAACTAAAGTAAATAATAGTCATTGGGTAAATTGTCATAGAGTCATTAATAGAGAGGTAGATGATGAATCAAGCAGCATTAGCCATTAAAAATTTAAAAAAATATTTTCCGGTATATTCTGGATTCCCTTCCCGGGTCAGGGATTGGATTAAGGCAGTAGATGGAGTAACTTTGAATATAAAAAAGGGAGAGACTCTGGGGGTAGTGGGTGAATCAGGATGTGGGAAGAGTACTTTAGTAAATACTATTCTGAGATTAGAAAAACCGACTTCAGGAGAAGTTATTTTAGAAGGAAAAGATATATTTCATTTAAATAAAAAAGAGATGTTGCAATTGAGAAAAAAGATACAAATAGTATTTCAAGACCCCTTTTGGTCTTTAAATCCGCGATGGTTGATAAAAGACATTGTAGGAGAACCCTTACGAGTACATTTAAATTTGAGCTTAGGGGGACTATTATCTAAAGTAGAAAAATTATTAGTAATGGTAGGGATTCCCAAAGCAGCTCTGTATAAATATCCTCATGAATTTAGTGGAGGAGAAAGACAACGTATTGCTATTGCTCGGGCTTTAGCTTTAGAACCTAACTTTGTTATATTGGATGAGCCTACTTCTTCTATAGATGTCTTTTCTCAAAACCAAATATTAAAACTTTTAAAAAAAACAAAAGAAGAATTTAATTTAACTTATATACTAATTTCTCATGATTTAAGCGTAGTAAAATCAATGGCAGATAAAATTGCCATTATGTATCTGGGGAAAGTTATAGAATATGGACCAGCTGAAGAAGTCTTTAAAAACCCGACTCATCCTTATACTAATGCTTTATTTAAAGCTATTCCTAATGCAGGTACCAAAGATATAAATTCTATTATTGCCTTAGAAGGGGATGTTCCCAGTGCTATTAATATCCCTTCAGGTTGTCGTTTCCATACACGTTGCCCTGTTGCCTTGGAGATTTGTCATAAAAAAGAACCGCCGGTAGTTAAGCTAAACAAAGAACATGAAGCGGTCTGTTTTTTGTTAGAAAAAAGTAAAAAAGGAGAGAGCTTATTATGAAAAAATTAACTTTTAATGAAGTAAAAGATATCTTAGTAGGTTGCACTATACTTAGTACGGGCGGAGGAGGAGACCTGAATAAAGGTTTAAAACTGATTAAAGAAGATTTTGAAAATAATTTGGAGTATAAGCTGGTTTCCTTAGAAGAAATAGAAGATAAAGCTTTATTTGCCAGTCCTTATTTTTGTGGTTCTATTGGAGAAGAAGGAGAAAAGAGCAATTATAGTAAATATAGCAAAATAAACAAATTTCCTACTGTAGTTGCTGTACAAGCCCTCGAAAGGTATTTCCAGGAAGAATTCTCTGGGATGGTTTCCATAGAATATGGAGGTATGAATACGGCGGTTGCGATGTCTACTGCCGCTCGATTGAATAAATTTATAGTAGATGCAGACGCGGCCGGAAGGGCAGTGCCGGATCTTCAATTTTCTACTTTTTATGTCTCTAAAAAATCAATTGCTCCTTTAGCAGTAGCAGATGATATCGGAGATGTAGCAGTTTTTGAGCGAGTAGTGGATGATTTTAGGGCTGAGGATTTGGTGAGGTCTTTATCGATAGTTAGCGGAGGAATGGTAGGGATGGTAGATCATCCTTTAAGAGGAAAAGATTTAAAGGGAACGGTTATTCCGGGCGCCTTATCTTACGCTCAAATGGTGGGGAAAGCTCAAAGACAGGCCTTAGAAGAAGGAAAAGACCCAATAAAAGAGATAATTAAAGCGGTAAAAGGTTATTTACTATTTGATGGAATTGTAAAAAAAGATACAGAGTGGGAAAATAAAGGAGGATTTACTTTAGGAAGTATCGAAATAGAGGGGAAAGAAAATTTTACTGGACAAAATTTTAAGATCTGGTTTAAAAATGAGAATATTATTAGTTGGCGAAATGAAGAAATTTTGGTTACTGTACCTGATCTTATTTGTGTAGTAGAGACTGATAGCGGGTATCCTATTACCAATCCTTTTTGTAAAAAGGACATGCGGGTATCTATATTAGGATTTAAGGCTCCTTCTGTCTGGAGAACTGAGAGAGGTCTTTCTATATTAAATCCTCGTTTTTTTGGTTTTGATGTACCATATATTCCTATTGAAGAAAAATTAAAATAAATTTAGGAGGTTTCTATAATGGCAAAACTATATGAATATGAATTAGGAAAATCTGCTGATATCATAATAGAAGAAATGTTTCAACTAAAAGCAGGAGAGACAATAATTATTACAGCTGATACCGAATCTGATGAGCGGGTAGTTAATGCAACAGCGAGAAGTGCTTTTTCTTTGGGTGCAAAACCAATGATCATTTGGCTTCCTGCTCCCTATGGTGTTGCAAAGGCAGCAGACCCAATGTTACCGATAGATTCTTTAGCTGCCGCATTGTGTAATGCTGATGCCTGGGTTGAATTTAATAATCAGTGGCTGCTTTATTCTACACCCTTTGAAATAGCTATGGAAAAGAATAAAAAATTAAAATATCTTTGCCTTGTGGGGATGGATGCAGATATGATGGCAAGAGTTATCGGAAGGGTGGATAAAAAACTGCTGTCTGAGTTTTTACATAAAGTTACCGAAATGACTGAAAAGGCAAAGCATATGAAAATAGCGACACCCTCGGGTACCGATCTGCAGTTTGACAACGAACCGAAGCACAAGACCACATGTGATGACGGAGATGCTTCTCAGCCGGGGATGCACATGCTTGCAGGCCAGATATGCTGGATTCCCAGATTTGAGACCATAAAAGGAACACTGGTTTTTGATGGCTCTCTGGTTCCACCATGTGGCCTGTTAAAACAACCCATTGTTATGAAAATAGAGAGAGGCAGGGTCCTTGATATCAAGGGCGGAGATCAAGCGATGGAATTCAAGGCATGGCTTGAAAATTTTAATGATTCGAATATGTTTAGACTTGCTCATGCCTGCTATGGATTTAACCCAGGAGCAAAACTTACTGGGAATATCTTAGAGGATGAGAGAGTTTGGGGATGTACCGAATGGGGTCTCGGTTATCTTAGCGAAATAGACGCTCCATCTGAGGGAATAAATGCAAAATCCCACTGTGATGGAATTTGTCTCAATTCTTCAGTATGGATAGATGATGAGAAAATTATGGATAATGGAATTGTAGTAGGTTCTGAGTTAAAGAAGCTTGTGGAAAAATTAAGAAAGTGATTTGATATTATCCTCGGATATTCGGATATAATATAAGGCGAGAAATTTAGGGAGGAGTAGATAGATTTGAAAAAAATTCTGGTAATAAATCCAGTGGCTGATAGTAGATGGAACAAAACGGATGGTGATTACCTTAAAAAAATAGCAAGGAAAGATACGGTTGTGGAAGTAGTTAATATTAAAAAGGGGCCTAAAACGATTGAGTCCTTTTATGATGAGGCTTTTGCGTTGCCTGAAATTTTAAAGATAGTAAGAGGAATCAAAAACCAATATGATGGGATTATGATAAATTGTTTTGCGGATCCCGGGCTAAAACCTGTAAGAGAAGTTTGCGATATTCCAGTTGTAGGCCCGGGTGAAAGTGCGATTATTTTGGCATCGATGCTTGGACATAATTTTTCTATTATTTCTGTGAAAAAAAATGTAATACCCATGTTTGAAATGAAAGTAGTATCCCTGGGGCTTTCGAAAAGACTTTCATCGGTGGAATATATAGACATACCTGTAAGCGAACTGGAAAATGATTTTTATAAAACTGAAGAAGCTATTATCGAAGCAATTAACAGAACTATTAAGCAAAACAATACTGAAGTGGCGGTTCTTGGTTGCACCGGTATGCTTTCGCTGTATAGTGAGGTAGTAAAAAGAGTAAGCATACCAGTTGTAGAACCTGCAGCAACAGCACTGAAAACGCTTGAAATCTTTATCGACTTAAGAATTTCGCATAGTAAAACAGGATTATACATTACACCTGAAGTTGAAAAGATAATAGGTTATTGATACAAAATTAGTATAAAATTAAGGAGAGCTAATAATATGAAGAAATTAATAAGACAGGATTTATATGACATTTTATATGGATGTACCATTCTTGGTACTGGCGGAGGGGGGAATTTAAAAAAAGGGCTTTCTTTGATTGATAAGGCTCTTGATGCTGGGAAAGAATTTAATCTAGTGAATTTAGAAGAAGTACCTGATGATGCACTTATATCATGTCCATATATGTGTGGTTCTATATCTCCTTTAAGCAAGGAAGAGGAGAAAAAGTATGCTGATTTACCCAGAATAAAAGAAGAGCCAGTATTAAGGGCTTATAAGGCGATGGAAGAATATACGGGGAAAAAGTTCTATGGGGTAATATCAACGGAGCTTGGCGGGGCAAATACAGCAATAGCGTTTTATGTAGCTGCCTTATCGGGTAATTATATAGTTGATGCTGACCCGGCAGGTAGATCTGTACCAGAGCTTCAGCATTCTACCTTTTTCATAAACAAACTGCCCATAAATCCCATGGCAGTTGCCAATGAATTCGGCGATGTTGTAATTGTGAAGGAGGTTGTGGATGATTTTCGAGCTGAGACACTAGTGAGGGCCATGGCTGTGGTGAGCAAGAATAGTGTGGGAGTCGTGGATCATCTGGCCAGTGGAAAACAACTGAAAAAAGCGGTTATACCGGGTGCCATTTCTTATGCTTTAAAAATAGGAAGGGCTTACAGAAAGGCAAAGGAAGAAAATAACGATTTGGCTTTAGAAATTGCGAAGGCTGGCAGCGGTTATATACTTTTCAGGGGAAGAGTGAAAGATTTTCAATGGGAAGATAAAGATGGGTTTACTATAGGGAATGTATACATTGAAGGAGAAAACGATTATGTTGGCTCTGAATATAAGATATGGTTCAAAAACGAAAATATAATTGCCTGGAGAGGTCAAAAGATAGACGTTACTGTACCAGATCTAATATGTATGATCTGTGATGATAAGAAAGAACCGCTAACTAATCCGAATTATGAAATAGGTATGAAAGTTTCAGTTATAGGGCTTCCGGCACCCAAGGAATGGAGGACCGACGAAGGACTAAAGATTTTTGGCCCAAGGCATTTCGGATATGATATTGAATATGTTCCTATAGAAAAATGTTTCAAGGGGTTGGATAAATGAGAAAAATATTGGTTATTAACCCGATTACCACTGATTTCTTCAACGATATGACGAAGAACTACCTGGAGGAAATAAAAAGCACTGATATAGAAATCGAAGTTGTTAATATAAAAGCGGGGCCATCCTCCATTGAAACCTTTTATGATGAGGCTTTTGCCTTGCCGGGGATATTAAAAACTGTAGATGAATATAAAATGAGATGTGATGCAATTGTAATAAATTGTTTTGCGGATCCTGGAATAAATGCGGCAAGGGAACTTACCGATATTCCTGTGGTAGGACCTGCAGATGCTTCAATGATGATTGCTCTCATGCTTGGACACAAATTTGGTGTAATTTCAACTTTTAGAAATACTGGACCATGGGTAGAGCTTCAGGCAAGAAACATGGGCATAGAACAAAGATTGGCGGGAGCTGTTGGTATAGACATACCTGTGCTGGAACTTGGAAGCGACTTAAAAAAGACCGCACGGTACCTTGTTGATGCTGCAAGAGATTTGATCGAGTCAAAAGGAGCAGAGGTTATCGTTTTGGGATGTACCGGTATGGCGCCGGTGGCGAGAATAGTCAAAGAAGAGCTTGAAGTTCCAGTTATCGAACCCATGGCTACAGCCTTTAAGGTAGCGGAATTAATGATTAGCTTGAAATTAACCCATTCAAAAGTAGGTCTTTATATGACGCCCAATAAAGACAAAATCAAAATCTATTGAATATTATAAAAAATTTAGAGGGAAAAGGTTATGATGCTGCAATTATTGGATGTTTTTATGATCCAGGACTATTAGCGGCAAGAGAAATTACAAATCGAATTATTATAACAGCTCCAGTAGAGGAATCGCTTCACGTTGTTGCTTCATTCAAATATGCGAAATATCTCGTAGAGTTAAGGTATAGATTTGGTTGGCAAATATCCAAAAGATATGCTTTTGAAAGTCCGCCCTTTTCAGAAATAAGCAAGTGGCAATTAGACCAGCAATATTTTTAAGAACGTATTTTTTTAAGAGAGACAAAATAAATTTAGGATTGGTTAGTAGGGTAGTAAAAAAAGGAGGTTTGCATTGGAGAACAAAATGAGTTTTGCTCAATTTCGGGAAATAGCACTTAAACGCAGAACTGTTAGAGATTTTAAAAAGGACGAGGTGCGTCCTTCAGATATTTTAGAGTGTATTGAATTAGGTATATGGGCTCCTAATGGATCTAATTTACAAAGAATCAGATTTTCTATTTTAGCGGATAAAAATTTAGTAGAAAAAGTAAAGCTTTACTCTCCAGGCTTACCTAAAACAACTCCTTCAATTTTAGCACTATATTCCCATGAAAAAGAAGAATATAAAAATAAATTTTTCGAAGAAATTATCAACTACGATATAGGTTTAGCTCTACAGAATATTTGTTTAGGATTATATTTAAAAGGATATGGAAGCTGTATCGTTAAATCTTTTAACCAGGTTATATTAAATAAATTATTATATAAGAAGAATCATAAATTAAGAATTCTATTAGCCTGGGGTAGAATAGAAAAACTTCCTCTACCTCCGGAAAGAAAGGAAATTGAAGCTTATTTAATATAGTTTTAAAATATGATTATGGAAAGTGAAAAAACAAAATTATTAATGATAAAATGGTTAAACTATGCATACTGTTTACCTGAGGAACCCAAGGAATATGGCATATTAAGAATTTTACAGTGCATCGAAGATATTATAGATATAGCAAATATTAGAGAGAAAGAAAAGAAAGAATTAAGGGAATTAATACGAGAAAGTAAGGATAATTTATTTAATTTAAGCATTATAGAATTTCAAGCGATAATAAATGAAGTAATTGAACAAATTGATAAAAGTTGTATGGGTTAATTATAGAAAGAGATAATGTTTTTCTTAACCCATAAAATTATTTAGTCAATGGGGGTGAGTATGTTTCATTCCCCATTTTTTGGTAAGAAGGAGGTATAAATTTGAAAAAGTTATTAACTGGAAATGAAGCCATTGCCGAAGGAGTAATTGAATCGGGGGTGGAAGTGGTTAGCGGATATCCGGGGACTCCTTCTACGGAAGTAATTCTAACTTTATTGCCTCAAAAAAAAGAATTAGGGATTCATATAGAGTGGAGTGTAAATGAAAAAGTAGCTTTTGAAATTGCTGCTGGCGCTGCCTGGGCTGGAAAAAGGGCTCTGGTGACTATGAAGATGTCGGGAGTGAATGTAGCTGCTGATTCTTTGGCTTCTATCGCTTATAGTGGATGCACTGGAGGGTTAGTTATATTTGTAGCTGATGATCCGGGAGTGAGTGCTGGTATGCCCGAAGAGGATTCCAGATATTACGCCAAATCAATGGCAATTCCTATGCTTGACCTTGCTTCTCAACAGGAGTGTTTAGATTATGTAAAACTTGCTTTTGAAATTTCTGAAAAGATCGAAGGCCCAATTTTTTTAAGGTCAACTACCGATATCTCCCATGTTGCCTCTGATGTGGAAATAGGTAAAAAATTGAAATTAGAAAAAAGAGAAGCGCATTTCGAACGTAATATAGCAAAATATACCAAGGCAGGTGCTGCCTGGTGTATGGCTCAGCATCAGGATGCCCTTAGCAGATTAGCCGAAGCTTCTAAAATTTGCGATTCTTATATTACTGAATTTGGAATAAAAGTAAACGAAACACACTTAGAACAAGATAGTAAATATGGAGTAATTTATGCCGGAGCGGTGGAGGGAAATTTCCGGGAAGCTTTAAAGAGATATAACTTAAAACTCTCCTGGTTAAAGATAGGTATGGTTCACCCCTTGCCCGAAGAGAGGATAAAAAGGTTTTTAGAGAAAGTAGATAGGGTGCTTGTCTTAGAAGAATTAGACCCTCTTATAGAAGCAGAAGTGATGAGGATTGCTTATCTCTTAAATAAGAGAGTTGAAATTTTAGGAAAATTTGATAAAACCCTTTCTCTAATTGGAAATTATTCCTTTAAAAAGATAAAAAATGCCCTGGAGGTTCTTTTAAAAACAAAACTTGAACCTGGGCAGGATCCTAAAATTTTAGAGAGAGCTAAAGAATTAAAAGTTAAACGTCCTACTTCTTTTTGTATAGGTTGCCCTCACCGGGGAACTTATTTTGCTCTGAATAAGGCGATCAAGAATTTAAAGTACAAAAAAGAGGAAATTATTATTACCGGGGACATAGGTTGTACTATTTTAGGTATGAGTAAACCTTTTGAGAGTTGTTGGACTGAAGTGGCTATGGGAGCGAGTATAGGATTAGCCCAGGGATTTAAATGGGCAGGAATTAAAAAACCGGTGATAGCTACTATAGGAGATTCTACTTTTTTCCATGCTGGTATTCCTCCCCTTATTAATGCAGTCTATCATAAAGTCCCCTTAACGGTAATTATTTTAGATAATGGATGGACTGCCATGACCGGTTTTGAAGAGAACCCCGGGACTATTAATTTAAATGGAGTTACTAATACCAAAAGAGTAGATATTGTCGAGATTTGTCAAGGTTGCGGCATAAAGGATATTCGGATAATTGATCCTTATCAGAGCGAAAAAGCGATAGAGAGTATCATGAAGGCGATAGAATATCCGGGGGTTTCGGTAGTCGTTTCCCGCCGGGAGTGTGCTCTTCAAACTAAAAGAAGAAAGGTTAAATTTCACCAGCGCAAAGTAAATATAGATAAATGTACCGGCTGCAGTATATGCTTGAGTTCTTTAGCCTGTCCGGCGATGGTACTTCATCCTAAAGATGCCAACAGTAAAGCCTATATGGAGATTACTTCAGCCTGTATTGGCTGCGGGTTATGTGAATTTACTTGTCCGGTGGAGGCGATAGAGGTGATAAAAGATGGAGAATAATATTTATTTAATCGGAGTAGGTGGGCAGGGAGTAATAAGATTAGGACAAATTATTGCTGATTATGGATTAAAAAAAGGTGAGAAAGTTAAATTTTTTAAACAAGTAGGTATGGCTCAGAGAGGTGGTCCGGTTCATTGTGAAATTAGGATAGGTAATGTGTTTGGATCGAGGATTCCTCCCCTCTCTTCTGATATAATAGTAGTAATGGAATTATCCGAAGGATTGAAAAGTTTAGAATTTGTCAAACCGGGAGGAACAGTTATTTTAAATAGAAAAAGGATATATCCTATTGATATGATGGCCCATCCCGAAAAGTACCCTCAGGATGAGGAGATAATTAGATTATTTAAAGAGGCAAAAGCAAAAATAATCCGGATAGATGCCGCCAAAATAGCTTCAGAAACAGGACTTCCCATTGCAGAAAATATTGTCTTGTTAGGGGCCCTCTCTTTTTTCTCTTCGTTTGATAAAGAGTCTGTTATTAATATTTTAAAGAAACATATCCCTCGCGAATTAGATAAAAATATTGCTGCTTTTTGCGCAGGCTATGAAACAGCAGAAGGAATGGTTGAATGAAAAGTATGGAAAATTTTTTTAACCCCCATTCTATTGCCATCTTTGCCTCAATGAAAGAGGGGAAGACCGGATATGAGATAGTGAAGAATATGGTGGACGGAGGATTTAAGGGAGAAATTTACCCCATAAATCGCAGCGGAGGTGAAATATTTGGTCGAAAAATTTATCCGGAATTTAATAATTTAGATGTTAGTTTAGCTATTATTGCTATCCCGGGGCAATTTATTTCTTCGCTTTTAGAGGATTTAGGAAGTAAAGGGGTTAAGTCAATAGTTATAATTTCTGCCGGTTTTTCAGAAGTAGGAAATATTAAGGAAGAAAAAGAAATAAAAAATATAGCTAAAAAACATCAAATGAGAATTATAGGCCCGAACTGTGCCGGCATTATGAATACCGGTTGCAATCTCTTTGCCAGTATTGAAGTTAGAGCACTTCCAGGTGAAACTGCCTTTATCACTCAAAGTGGCGCCCTGGGTGGGGCAGTCTTAATGATGGCAGAAGAGTTGGGTTTTGGTTTTTCTAAATTTGTAAGCTATGGGAATAGATGCGATGTAAGCGAAGTAGATTTAATTAAATATCTTGAAGATGACCCTCAGACTAAAGTTATTGCTCTCTACATTGAAGGATTAGAAGAAGGAAGAAGATTTTTAGCTCAAGCTAAAAAGACCGTTCTTAAAAAACCGATTGTTGCCATTAAGGCGGGGAAGAGTAAAGCCGGGATGAGGGCAACTTCCTCTCATACCGGTTCTCTGGCAGGGGAAGATAAAATCTATGATGCCGCTTTTAAGCAGGCCGGAATTTTACGGGTAGAAGGGGTGGAGGAGATGTTTGATTTATGCCGGGGTCTGATTCATTACCCGAAAATCAAGGGGGATAAAATCGGAGTGATTACCAATTCAGGGGGACCTGCAGTATTAACTACCGATAAATTAGAAGAATTAGGATTAGAAGTCCCCGAACCATCCGAAAATTTAAAGAATGTATTAAAAAAAATTCTTCCTCCTCATGTCTCTTTAGGAAATCCTTTCGACCTTCTGGCTTATGGGGGAGCAGAATATTTTGCCCGGGTGAGTAAAACTATTTCCTCTGAATATGATGCTATAATTGCCATATTTGTTCCGACTGCTTCTATGGATTCTGTAGAGATTGCCACCGCTTTAGGGAAAATAAAAGAAGAGATAAAAATACCTATATTTGCAAATTTTATGGCTGGCAGATTAGTAAAAGAGGCGATTAGAGAATTAAAAAAATACGGAATTCCCAATTATGATACCGGAGAAAGATGTGCGAGAGTTATTCAGAAGATAGCTTTGCGAACTTCAAAAATAAACAATTTTAATTTATGTAATTGATGAGGTGAAAAGTGCATCAGATTATCGAAAAAGCTAAAAAAGAAAAAAGATCTTTATTGGAGACAGAAGCAAAAGAATTGTTAAGGGAATATGAAATTCCTGTTCCTGATTTCAAATTAATAAAGAGTGAAGATGAAATTATCGGATTGGCCAAAGAAATAAATTTTCCTATAGTGATGAAAATTGTCTCTCCTGATATCATCCATAAAACAGATGCAGGAGGAGTAAAAATAGGCATTAAGACTGAGAAGGAAGCCAGAATAGCTTATCAAGAAATTATCTTTGAGGCAAAAAAATATAATAAAGAAGCAAAGATTTTGGGAATAATAGTCTATCCAATGATTCCTCAAGGAACAGAGATTATTATCGGAATGATGAAAGACCCTCATTTTGGTCCGGTAATTATGTTTGGACTTGGTGGAATATTTGTAGAGATATTGAAAGATATTTCTTTCCGTATCCTTCCCATAGAAGAAAGAGATGCCGAGGAGATGATTTCCGAGATTAAAGGGTATAAAATATTAAAAGGGATAAGGGGAGAAGAGCCCAAAGATATCGAGGCAATAAAAGATCTATTACTAAAAATTTCACAACTTACTCTGGATAATCCTGAAATTAATGAAATAGATTTAAACCCTATATTCGTATTTAACAAAGGTTTGCAAGTAGTAGATGCCCGAATGATTTTGTAAAAAATGGGTTTTTTTATATTATTTGCCTGATCACATAAAATAATTTATTTTTTTTACAAAAAAAGAAGGATTTTTAGAAGTTATATTGTATATATAAAAATATATTAGAAAATGGATATGAAAAAAATTTAGAACACTATTTATTTTAAAGACTATTTTTTTATTTTAAATTAATAAATGGAATTATGTTCCATTATATGAGATACAATCATAATTTTGATAAATAAAAATATTATCAAAATTTAATAGAAAATTAAATAAGTCATTATCTTTAACTGAAGCTATAAAAAATAAATAAATATTGTTGTAAAAGTAAAATAAGTTAATGATGTTATAAATTTCATCAAATAGAAATATATAAGAAGTATAAGCGTGTATAGAAGAATATTAGATTTGTGGAAAGGGGAGAAGAAATAACACCAGATGGAAATATTAAAAGTTGAAAAACTAGGAATTAATTTCGGTGGTTTAGCAGCACTCAAGGATATTAATTTTTTTGTAAAAGAGGGAGAAATAGTAGGATTAATTGGTCCAAATGGTTCAGGAAAAACAACATTTTTTAATTTAATTACCGGAATATATCAACCTACCAGTGGTAATATATTTTTCCATGGTGAAAATGTCAGTGGCTTATCTTCTAATGAGATTACTAAAAGAGGCATAGCTAGAACATTTCAGAATACTCGTCTATTTTGGGGTTTGAGTGCGTTAGATAATGTTCTCTTAGGTATGCATCGGTGGGAATCTTATAGTTGGCTTATTTCAATGTTTGGAAGAAATTATACCGAAAAGAAGTTAAAAGAAAATATTGAAGAATCAACTATTCTTTTTAATTATTTTAGTAAGGAATTAGTAGATAAAATGTATCAAAAAGCAAAAGATTTATCTCAAGCAGATAAAAAAAGAGTAGAAATTTGTAGAGCCCTTGCTTCAAGACCCAAGCTTTTGTTGTTAGATGAACCATCGGCAGGAATGAATCCAGAAGAAACCACAGAATTAATGGAGGATATAAAGAAAATAAAAATTAAGAAACCAGACTTAAATATTATTTTAATAGAGCATGATATGAGAGTTATAAAAAGAAGTACACAACGAGTAATAGTTTTTAACCATGGTATAAAGATTTTTGAAGGGACTTTCGAAAAAGCGTCAAATAATAAAGAAGTAATAGAGGCTTATTTAGGAGGAGAAATTTAAAAAATGCTAAAAATTAATGGTATTACTACCCGCTATGGTACGGTAGAAATTTTAAGAGATGTTTCTCTAAACATTAATGAAGGTGAGATTGTAGCTCTTTTAGGCGCTAATGGAGCTGGCAAAACAACCATTTTAAATACCATTATAGGTTTAATAAGACCTATTCATGGAAATATATATTTGGAAAATAAACGAATAGACAAAATGAAAACCAGTGAGATTATCAAAGCGGGAATTTCTATGGTTATGGAGAATAGGGGAATATTTCCAGATTTAAACATTTTAGAAAATCTAAGGATAGGTTCTCTTTATGAAAAGGATGAAAAAAGTATAAATAAGACACTAAAAGAAGTTTATGATTTATTTCCTATATTAAAGGAAAGGGAGAATCAACTTGCTGGCACGTTAAGCGGTGGTGAACAAGGAATGTTGGCAATTGGTAGAGGAATGATGGGTAAGCCTAAAATAATGCTTCTTGATGAGCCATCTTTAGGTTTAGCACCTATGTTAGTAGATGAAGTATTTGAGGCAATTAAAAGAATAAACAATGAAGGAACTACTATACTATTGGTGGAACAAAATGCTGTTAAGGCACTAAAAATAGCATCTCGGGGTTATGTATTGCAAAAAGGTCAAATTGTTATAGAAGGATCCATAAAAGAATTAAAAGAAAACGAAGTAATTAAAAAAGCATACTTAACTATTTAATAATTTTAATCTGAAAATATACAAGAGATTAGAAGGAGAATATAATGAACAACCCAAATATTAAGAGTAACGATTATTCACAGACATTATATAAAAAAATTAGTTATTTTTTAACCATAATTGTTACAGAAGTAATTATTTTTTATATGTTTATAAATTTTTTATCCTCAGAAGGAATAGATTATAGATTATTTTTACTTATCCTGCCAATAATTGCATTTTTTATACTTCGAGGAAACCAAAAAATTACAAATCTCGTAAAAGAGTCATATAGTCAATGTAATTCATTTTCAACTATTTTTATGATTTTGTTGCTTGTTTCTATTCCTTTTTTATTTAAAGATAATACCTATTTACTTCATATTTGTATTATGAGTGGTCTCTATTTGATTATGGCTTTGGGCCTAAATATTCAATTAGGAAGCACTGGAATGGTGAATTTTTCATTTGCAGCTTTTTTTGGTGTAGGTGCATATACTTCAGCTTTACTAACAGTTAATTCTCACTTTTCATTTTGGCTAGGAATTTTGGCTGCAATAATAATATCTGCACTCTTTGGTTTGTTAATAGGTTCATTAACTTTAAAAAGCACAGGTTTCTATTATGCCCTAGTTACTATGGCGTTTCAAATTATTTTTCATTTATTGGTAAATAATTTAAAGTTTACCGGGGGTTCCGGAGGTATTTCAAATATTCCTTTTCCTACAATAGGAAAATATTCTTTTGGTTCTTCATTAAATATATTTGGTATTAATTTACCATTTCAGGCAAATTATTATTACCTTGTGTTAGCTGTAGTTTTATTTTCACTGTATTTAGCGAAAAGATTATATAATTCAAGAACTGGCTTGGTATGGAATGCCATTAGAGAAGATGAAATTGCAGCTAAATGTCAAGGAATAAATGTTAATAAAGGAAAGTTAGAAGCTTCTGCAATTGGAGCAATTTTTGGGGGAATGGCCGGAGCAATTTATGCACACTATATTAGTTTTATCTCTCCGGAAAGTTTTACTTTCCATTTTTCAGTTGTGTTAATTTGTATAGTTATTCTGGGTGGTCTTGATAATATTTTAGGTGTAATAATAGGGGCTATTCTTTTAACTGTTATACCCGAAAAGATTAGATTTTTTGCTGAGGCCAGAATGTTGTTTTATGGTATAATAATTATTGTAGTATTAATCTTTAAACCACAGGGGCTTATTCCAGAGAGAATAAGAAAATATAATTTTTTGAATTTTAAAAAAGATAGTATTTAATAAATTTTTATATTTGATTGAAAGGAGTTAAGCATGGTTTTAGTTTTTAATCAAATTATTACGGGCTTAATGTTGGGAATTATGTATGCTCTTATTGCTTCTGGTTTTTCTTTATTATTTGGAGTATTAAACGTAGTACAATTTGCCCATGCAGATCTTTGCTTTTTGGGGGCATTTGTAAGTATGGCAGTTATGACTTTTTTATCAAAAATAGAATTTTTCCCAGCTTGGTTAGTGATTTTTCTTACAATAATTTTTGCAGTGATAATAACGGGTTTAATTGGAGTAATGATTGAAAAAATTTGTGTAAAACCTTTTAGAAAATCTCCCGGACTGATCATTCTTTTAAGTACAGTTGCATTAGGCTTTATAATTCGAGAAGGGATAAAAATATTTTATCCCTCCGGAGCCAGTCCCAAACTTTTCCCCTTAAGTTTCCCTCAATGGGCTTTTTCAATGGGAGGAGCAATTATTAGATTTAGTAATATTATGATTATAATAATAGCGGGAATAATTTATTTTCTTTTATCTCTTTTTATAAATAAAACTAAAATAGGTTTACAGATACGAGCTACTTCCCAAAATGTAGAGGCAGCTCAAGTATCTGGCATAGATTTAGATAAAATTTTTATGATGACTTTCTTTTTGGCTTCTACTATAGGAGCAGTGGCAGGTATTTTAAATGGTATGTATTATAATATAGTAAAATTTGATATGGGTCTAATGGGAGGTGTCATTGGATTTTCTGCTGCAGTAATGGGAGGATTAGGGAATGTATATGGAGCCATAATTGGTGGGTTAATTTTAGGAATAGTGGAATCTTTTACTATGGCTTTCATCCCCGGAGGTTCACCCTACAAAGAAATATTTGCATTTATCGTGGTTGTACTTTTTTTGCTTTTTAAGCCCTCGGGGATTCTTGGTAAAAATGTTATTGAAAAAGTCTAATTGATAAGCAATTTGTCCTTTTGTCCTTGCAGATTGTCCAAAAATTAGAGATAAAAGGGAGGTGAGATAATAAAAGAAAAAATATCAAGAAAAGTATTACTAAAATAAAAATGGAGGTGTATTTGTATTAAAGAGATCTAATGTTTTTGATTTCTTGAATACTAGAAAAATGAAAAGTATAGTAAAAAATAAAATGTATCTAATATTAGTTCTTTCTTTGATTTTAGCGTTCATCTTGTGTCAAACAAATTTAGTTTGGGCTGATGCAAAAGAAGTAGTAAAAATAGGTTTTATTGACCCCTTAACGGGACCCACTGCTGATATTGGAATAGGAGCAAAAAATAGTGCTGAATTAGCTGTTCTTCAAGCGAATGCTTCAGGTGAATTTCCTTATGAGATAGAGTTAGTTGCTGAAGATGATGCTTCAGATCCAGCTACGGGAGTTGCTGCGGCTTTAAAGCTATGTTCGGACCCCGATGTGGTTGCAGTAATCTCTCATTTTAATAGCGCAGTAGCTTTAGCAACGGTGCACACTTTCCATCGCTTTGGTGTTGCTCAAATAATGCCAAGCAGTATACATCCGGATATTACTCGTGGGAATGATTATAAAGAGGTTTCTCGAATATGCGCGGATAATATAGCTGAGCATAATTTTGGAATTGATTTAGTAGTGGACAAACTGGGACATAAAAATTGGTCAAGTATTTATGATACCAGCAGCTATGGGGATAATTGCAACAATAATTTCAAGAAAGTTTTAGAAGAAAGAGAAGGGGTTTTACTATCCGAAGATGGAATTAGTGTTGGAACTAAAGATTTTCGTCCTATTTTGAATAAAATTAAGGAACTTAAACCGGAAGCAATATATTTTGGTGGTCTTACTACAGAAGCAGCTCTTTGCAAGAGACAAATGCACGAATTGGGAATGGATGATATAGTTTTCTTTGGGGTAACCGGATTAGATTCCGAAACATTTAATGAAATTGCAGGGCCAGCTGCTGAAGGGACAATTATAGTAGGAAAATTAGCATTAGGTGAAGATTCTGATTTTGTGAAAGCTTACAAGGCTGCAGGTTTTAATGAGCCATATGAAGCTACCGGGCCCTATGCTTATGATGCAATAGGAATAATTTTAGAGGCTTTGAAAAAGGTTGGCCCGGATAGAAAAGCAATAGTTGACTATATTGCAGATCCAGATTTCGAATATAACGGAGTTATAGGATTGACTAAATTAGATAAAGACGGTCAATCTATTACCGGTGGTTTGGCTTTAAAGGTTTCACGGAATGGGAAATGGGTTCCCTGGTCGGAGTAGAATGATTACAAAATGTTAAAATATTTATACTTGAAATTTCTTAATTATCTAGATAAAAGAGATTAGACAAATTCCCGGGGATTTTTTATTATTAAAATATCCCTGGGAATTTTTTTCTTTTCTAAATTGATTTTATTAAGAAAATAAAAATAAAGTTTAGATATATTGTCTTATTCATATATTTATACGATATTTAGGTTAATTATTTTTTATAATGTATATTTTAAAAAAGGTTTTAGATAAGAATTTTTTTATATAAATATAAATATTAGATAGAAGAAGGAATTAATGAATAATTTTAAATTGTGGATGGATCCACATAAATGTAAAGGATGTTTAAGGTGTGAATTAGCCTGTTCCTTTCATAAAAGTGGGCATAAATTCTTCAACCCGGAAATATCCAGTACACAAATTGCAAGAAATAATGATCATAAAGAAATAATAATGATAATAGATGAAACTTGTGATCTTTGTATAGATGAGGATGCTCCTCTTTGTGTTAAATACTGTGTTTTTGGAGCCAGGGGAATAGTGAAATGAAAAAGATAAATAATAATCATTATAGCTATGCCGGTAATATTTTACGAGTTAACCTTAATAATGGTGTAACATGGATTGAACCGACAGAAAAATATACTAAGAGATGGATAGGAGGCAGAGCTATAAACACTTGGGTATTATTAAATGAATTAAACCCCAATATAAAATGGTCTGACTCCGAAAATATACTTACTTTTGGTGTTGGTGTATTAGTAGGTACACTTGCCGCAGGGGCATGTAGAGTCTCTGTTGATACCAAAAATGCTTTTAATAATGGTATTGGTTCCGCAAATATGGGAGGTTTCTTTGGTGCTGAACTTAAATTTGCTGGATATGACAATATTATCATTAGTGGTAAAGCTAAAAATCCCGTTTATCTTTGGATATGTGACAAAAAGGTTGAAATAAGAGATGCTGCTTATATATGGGGCAAAACCACCTGGGAAACGGAAAGAAGAATCCGTCAAAAATTGAATGATGAAAGAATTAGAGTGGCGACTATTGGGCCAGCAGGTGAAAACTTAGTTAAGTCTGCTTGTATTATTGCCGATAGAGGATGTGCTGCTGGTGGTTCAGGTTGTGGAGCAGTTATGGGTTCAAAAAATCTAAAAGCGATAGCAGTTCGTGGAACTAAAAGCATTGAAATTGCTCGACCTGAAAAATTTATAAGTGCTGTAGATAAAGAGATGTGCAGAATAAATAAATGGCAGCTAATTAAAGAAATTCGAGAAAAAGGGTATTATGGTGCAATGGGAGGACGGTTAGATTCTCCCTCCTGGGAGCAAGGGTATAGGCCGGTGAAAAATGGACAAGATGAATATTGGGGTCAAGATAAAATAGCAAAAATTGCTGAACAAGAAATAAAAAAATATCGGAAAGGAACTGTTTCCTGTTTTAGTTGTCCCATTTCCTGCAAACCTTGGATGGATATTAAGGAAGGAATACACAAAATTCAGGGAGAAGGATGGTGGAATAATTCTGCAAATTCCTATTGTACAAAAATCGATAATACCAACCTGGAAGCAGCAATCTATGCACATTTACTGACAAATCAATTAGGTTTAGATGGGGACAATGCTGCCCAAGCTATTTCCTGGGCTTTCGAATGTTATGAAAAAGGCCTTATAACTAAGAAGGAAACCGATGGACTTGAATTGGTATGGGGAAATTATCAAGCTATGTTAGAAATGCTTAAAAAATTAGCTTATCGGGAAGGCTTTGGGGATTTTCTCGCAGATGGAGCTTTAAAAGCAGCTCAAAAACTGGGTAAGAATTCTGAAAAATTTGTAGTTCATGTCAAAGGACAAGATTCTCTGGACGGAATTCGAATTAATAAAGGATGGGGCTTTGGGATTATTTTATCTCCTGTCGCAGGAAGACATTTACGGGGCAGTTTGAATGGTTTTTGGCTAAGAAGTAATAGACCTATTAATTCATATGAAAACGTGCCAGAGGATCTATATTATAATCAGAAAAAAAAGGCTATCCAAGATATATTAGGGTTATGTAGTTATGTATATGGGCAGACTGTAGATGACTGGGTTGAATTATTTTCCAATGCGACAGGAAGATTACTTTCTAAAGATGAATTATTACATATTGGGTTACAAGAACATAATTTAGAGAAAGCTTTCAATACCATTCATGTCGGATTTGATAGAAATGATGATTATCCGTGTAAAAGATATTATAATGAACCGGTTAAGTCAGGACCTTACGAAGGAGAGCATATTGACCACGAGATATGGGATAGGATGTTGGATACTATTTATAGATTACACGGATGGGATATAGAGACTAGTTGGCAAACTCGAAAAGGACTTGAGAAAATTGGTTTAAGTGATATTGCTGATAAGTTGGAAAAAGAGAACAGATTAAAATAATCACTACCCAATTATGTGTTATTAGTTAAAATTGATGTATCACTTGAATATAATAGTTATTTTAATAATTGCTAATAATAGAAAGTAAAAAATGTTTTATAAAAAAATCAGAAAATGATAAAATGAAAATAATTAAATAGTTGTTGGAAATAACTCATTTGATACAAATATATATAGAAAGAAATAAACATAAAAGAGGGTGGTTTTGGTGGAGAAACAGCAATTTGATTTTATTGGAAAAAGATTTGACATAAAAAACATAGGTAAAGTAACCGGAAGAGAAATTTATTCTTGTGATGTAAATATTCCTGGTCAATTATATGCAGTAGTTCTGCGTAGCCCTTACCCCCATGCTGAAATCAAGAAAGTTGGTTATAAAGAAGCAGAAAAGATGGGGGCAATATGTATTGGTCCTGATGACATACCGGATACTTTATATAATGAACGAATAGTTAGCATACCGGATAAGACTTATCGTGACAGAACGGTTTTACCTAAAGATAAAGTTCGTCACGTAGGGGAAGCAGTGGCTGCCTGTGCTGCAGAGACAGAGGAGGAAGCCTTTGCTGCCCTTAAAAAAATAAAAATAGAATGGGGCAAGAAATGGGAACCATTAGTAAACCTTGACGATGCTATGGATTCAAATGCTCCCGCGATATATAGCTATGTTTATTTAGGTGAAGAAAGAGTAGACATAAAGAAAAATATAGCTTGCGAGCGAGATGTTCAGGTTGGTGATATTGAGGAAGGTTTTAAAGAAGCAGATGAGATTGTGGAAAGAACATTTAATACTCAAAGAGTTTATCACATGCAATTGGAAACCAAATCTACGGTGTGTGTTCCGGAAGCTGACGGAGGGATTACAGTTTGGGCAACATCTCAAGGAATTCATAATGTACGTATCCTCTTAGGAAATATCTTTAATATCCCCCTTAACAAAGTAAATGTTAAAAGAATTACTCTGGGAGGTTCTTTTGGCTCGAGTATCCAAATGAACTCTATTACTCCTATCTGTGTTGCATTAGCTTTAAAGGCAAAGAGACCGGTGAAATTGGTGACCACCAGAGAAGAAGATATTTATGACCATTCAAAATATCCCCTGAAGACTATCTTGAAAATTGGTGCTAAAAAAGACGGAACCTTAACCGCTGCCCACTGCCGGGTGCAGGTGGAGATTGGCGGTCATAACATTCAGGCTTATCCTTATTTAGGTTGTGTAGCCGGATGGTTTGCTTCACTTTATAAATATAAAAATTTAAAGTACGAAGGAACTGCGATATATACTAATAAGGTGCCTTCCTGTGCTATGCAGGGATATGGTAACCCTCAGATAAATTTCGCGGTGGAGAGCTTAATGGATATTTTAGCTGAAAAATTGGACATGGACCCGATTGAACTTCGTTTGAAAAATTTTGTGGGAAAAGGAGATGAATTCTGGGGTCAAGGTCCGACGGTAAGGTCTATTATCAGAAGCTGCGGAGTAGAAGAGATGTTAATTGAAGGGGCTAAACTTGCCGGATGGAAGGGGAGAACCCCTCCCTCAAAAAAAACAGGAGATATTAAAAAAGGCATAGGAGTTGCCAGAGGATTTCATACTTCTGGTACCGGTGGTCCCAATCCAGGGGAAGTGATAGATTATTCTGGGGCGACCATTAAAATTAATGAAGATGGTTCAGTGGATGTTTTATCTGCTCTGATGGATCTCGGGGGAGGGACCTGGGATGCCGCGGCAAAAGTAGTGGCTGAAGTTTTAAAAATACCTTTTGAAAAAGTGGGTATTTATAACGGAGTAGATACCCGAACCACCGTTTTTGACGTAAATACTCACGCTACCCGAGGGATATACTGTGGGTGTGGAGCAATAAAATATGTAGCCGAAAAAGTTAAAGAAATACTTTTAAATTATGCTGCGACTATTTTTAAAGATTTGCCGGAAAATCTGGAGTTAACTTATAATAAAAAACTTGGCCAGGCAATCATTTATCCTCGGGAAATACCTCAAAATTATATGACCGTTGGGGAAATAGCGGAACATGCTCATATTACTAGTTGGGGCACCATTTCTTATACCGCTACCCTTAGACAGAAAAATTGTCCTCCCTGTTTTATTACCCACTTTATAGAAGTTGAGGTAAATACGAAAACAGGAGAAATTAGTATCCCGAGCGTTGTTATTATGGGGGATTCGGGAACCGTGATCAATCCTGATTTATGGGAAGGGCAAATCATCGGTGCATTTAGCAGGGGACTGGGGTTTAGTCTTTTAGAAGAGACCGAATATGATTTAAACAGTGGAAAGTTGAGATGTAACGGGATGATAACCGATTATAAGATACCCACTGCTCTCGATATGCCAAAAGTTGATAATATTATCGTGCGATCTGCTCACACTTATGAACCAACTGGTCCGTTTGGAGCAAAAGGGATTGGGGAGGCAGCATTGAGTTCCGTAGGTTCCGCGGTAGCAAATGCAATCTACAATGCTATAGGAATTAGATTTTACGAACTCCCCATTACACCGGAAAAAGTTCTTAAAGCCTTAAAAGAAAAAGAAGCAAAAAATAAAGAAAGGAGGGGATAGAATTGCAGACTAATACTAAAATTTTAGCCCAAGAATTTGAATATATAGCCCCCAAAACCTTAAATGAGGCTTTAAGTTTATTGGATAAATATAAAGATAAAAGTGTCAGAATATTAGCCGGAGGCACTGACCTGTTGGTTAAAATGAAGACCATCGATTTAAAAACTGATTATCTGATAAACATAAAAAATATCCCCGAACTTAAATTTATTGAAACAGATGAAGGATTAAAGATAGGAGCAACCGTTCCTCTATCCCATATTGAAAAGATAGAAAAAGTCAGAGAAAAATATCCTGCCTTATATGAAGGAATTAAATCGATGGCTGCAATTGCCATAAGAAATATGGCCACTATGCCCGGGAACATCTGCAATGCTTCACCGGCTGCTGATGCCGTTCCTCCTTTGGTTGCTTATAATGCAGAAGTAAAATTGGTTAGCAAAAGAGGAGAGCGTACAGTTTTAGTAGAGGATTTTGTAACCGGGGTGGGTAAAACAGTCATAGAAGCCGATGAGCTGGTTACCCAGGTGAATATTCCTGAAATAAATAAAAATTCAGGAAGTGCTTTTTCTAAAAAGAGTAGAGTAAAAGCTGATATTGCCAAAATTAATCTGGCTGTTTACCTTGAAAGGGAAAGCAATATCTGCAAAGATTGCAAGATAGTACTTGGTTCAGTTGCGGTAAAAGCAATTCGAGCCAAGGAGGCCGAAAGTTTGTTAAAAGGACAAACAGTAAGTACCTCCCTAATAGATAAAGTAGCTAAAAAGGCATCGGAAGAGATTAAACCGATTGATGACATCCGTTCATCTGTTGAATATAGAACTGATATAGCTCGGGTAATGGTGGAAGATACTATTAAGATTGCCTGGGAAAGAGCGGGAGGTAAATTATAAGATGAAAGAACTAAAAATAGAATTTACCATTAATGGCAAGAAAAGAAGTTTGTCTGTAAAACCAAACGACCTTTTAATTAATATTATAAGAAACGATTTGTTTCTAACCGGAAGTAAATACGGTTGTGGTATCGGTGAATGCGGCGCTTGCACCGTTTTAATAAACGGTGAACCGGTTTTATCTTGCCTTACTTTAGCGGCAACTGTCGATGGCAAAGAAATTACCACCATCGAAGGACTGGCAAAGGGGAATGAGCTGCATCCTATGCAAATAGCATTTTTAAATAATGCGGCAGTGCAGTGTGGTTTTTGTACCCCGAGTATGATATTGACTGCTACGGCATTATTAAAAGAAAATCCTAATCCCACCGAAGATGAGATTAGAGATTATATAAGAGGCAATATCTGTCGTTGTACCGGGTATATTCAAATAGTAAAAGCAATTGAATCTTGTGCAGAAGGAGGGGAAAGTGAACCAATTTAAATATATTTCTCCCAAGACAAAAGAAGAAGCCTTAGAGATTTTGCAAGAAAAAAAGTCCGATGCTTGTATAGTGGCAGGTGGTTCTAATGTTCTACCCAATATAAGGAATAAAAAAATAAATCCTAAGCTTTTAGTAGATATTATTAATATCGAACAATTAAAGGGCATTTACAGAAAAGAAGATAATATTTTTTTAGGTCCCCTTACCACCATTAATGAATTGATTTATTCAGAGATTATATTTAAAGAATATAATGTATTAACCCAAGCTGCAGAAGAATTTGCTGATCCTCTGGTAAGGAACACTGCTACTATAGGAGGAAATTTAGTTACTGCCTCGCCAGCAGCTGATATGGCGGTACCACTGCTTGCCCTTGATGCACTTATTAAAATTGAGAGTGCTAAAGATAAGAGAGAAGTTAAACTAAAAGACTTTTTTCTTGGACCGGGCAAGACAGTTTTACACGATGATGAGATGATTGTGGGAATTGAATTTGAGCAAAGTGATATAAATAAAAATGGGTATTTTATAAAAATGGGCCAAAGAAAGGCTATGGCAATTGCCATTGCCAGTGTAGCAGTAAACTTAGAGGTTAGACAGAATAAAATTAGCCTGATACGAGTTGCCGCGGGCTCTCTAGCTCCCACTCCTATAAGATTAACTACTACAGAGGTATTTTTAAAAGATAAAGAAATAAGTAATAAATTAGTTGAAGAAACTATAAATAAAGTAAGTGAAGAAGTTAATCCTATCAGTGATATTCGAGCATCTGAAGAATATCGCCGATATATTTCCGGAATTTTATTCAAACGTGCACTTAAAAAATTGACCAATTGACCAATTATCCAATTGACCGATTAGATTAATAGGAGAGAAAATAATTAAATAATTAAGAAATTACAAATGTCATTGCGAGCTCCGATTTATCGGAGCGCGGCAATCTCAATTTGGTATCTCGTGAATCGTATCTCGTAAAGAAGAGGGAAGATATGAAATTAAATAGTAATAGAAAGTAGGGACGTATTGCATGCGCCTCTACTACTAATTACTCATTACTTATCACTTATTACTTACTGAAAAGGAGGCTTTAGATGGAAGAATATAGAGTAGAACTAACTGTAAATGATGAAAAAATAAGTGCTACCGCGAAGGCTGAAGAATCTTTGTTGAAGTTTTTACGCCGAAATGGCTTTACCGAGGTGAAATGCGGTTGTGAAAAGGGGGAATGTGGTACTTGTACCGTTATTTTAAATAAAAAAGCGGTTAAGTCATGCATCATCCTGGCTTTACAGGCTAACCATAAAGAAGTATGGACCGTGAAAGGTATGGAAAAACTGGAATTAGGGAGAAAATTACAGGAAAGTTTTGTTAATCGCGGGGCAATACAATGTGGTTTCTGTACTCCCGGCATGATTCTGACCGCTAAAGATTATGTGGATAAAAATCCCCTTCCCGATAGAGAGGAAATTAAAAAAGCTATATCTGGAAATCTATGCAGATGTACCGGATATAAGAAGATTATTGATGCTATTTACGATGTGGCAGTAGAAAATTATAAATTGGAAGGTGATATTAATGTCTGAATTTAAGATAGTTGGTAAACCAATACCCCGACATGATGCCTGGTCTAAAGTAACCGGGGATCTTAAATATGCCGATGATTTTTCTCTGCCCGGAATGTTATTTGCCAAAGTTCTTCGCAGTAAATACCCGGCAGCTAAAATTATTTTTATAAATACCAATAAAGCAGAGCAGTTAGATGGAGTGCGAGCTGTTTTAACCGCTAAAGATGTTCCTCACAACGAAACGGTAACCAAGTTTGGACAGAGCACAGATGTGGGCAAAGGATTTGAAGGCTTATATCGGGTTTTGGCAGATAAAAAGGTTAGGTTTATGGGAGAGGCAGTTGCTCTGGTAGCTGCCGAGACAGAGGAAATTGCCGAGAAAGCATTAGATTTAATTGAAGTAAAATATGAACCTCTCACCGGGGTTTTCGATCCTTTAGAAGCCATAAAGCCAGGTGCTTATCCAGTGGGAGAAAACAAGTCCAATATAATAGGCGAGTTTGGCTGTCATCAAGGCGATATTGAAAAAGGTTTTGCTCAAGCCGATATAATAATTAAAAACACCTATAAGGTGCCCTTTGTTGACCATGCTTATTTAGAACCGGAATCCGGTATTTCCTGGATAGATGATTATGAAATACTCAATATCCGGGTAAGCACTCAAGTAATAGAACACTTTAGAGATGTGGCTGATGTATTGGGCTTACCCCATAATAAAGTACGGTATATAGGCACTATGATGGGTGGAGGTTTTGGAGGCAAAGAAGATATTACTGTGGAAACTTATTTAGCCCTGCTTACCTGGAAGACTAAGAAACCGGTAAGATTAGTCTATACTCGCGAAGAATCTATACTGTGTCATAGCAAAAGACATCCTTTTATTATGAAATATAAAGTTGGCGCGAAAAAAGATGGTAAGCTTATCGCTTTAGATGCAGAATTAATATCTGATGCCGGAGCTTATCCTTACTTAAGTCCCTGGGTTACTTTATATGCAACGGTTAACGCAGCCGGTCCTTATTGTATCCCCAATGTAAAAGTTAGAGCCTATTGTGTGTTAACTAACAATACTTTTACCAGTGCTAACAGAGGTTTTGGGGCCCCACAACCCAATTTTGCCTATGAAAGCATCATGGATGAATTATCTCATAAACTTAATATAGACCCTCTGGAAATCAGGCGTAGAAATTGCCTTACTACAGGAAAAGCTTTGGCGACAACCGGTCAGGTCTTCAAAACCTATGTTGCCCTTCCTGAAGTTGCCGAAAAAGCCTGGAAAGCTCTGGGAGAACCTGCTGGATGTGAAGATGGAAATAGAAAAATAGGCCGAGGGTTAGCCATTGGTCTGATGAGCTATGGCAGGATGACCTTTCTCCATGATTCTTCCCGCTGTTACGTAAAGTTAGAGTCAGATGGTAGTGTATTAATTAGATCCGGGATACCTGATTTAGGTGGGGGGCAGGTTTCCATGCTCTGTCAGATTGTTGCTGAAGAGTTGGGCGTACCTATGTCCCAGGTAAAGATTTACCACAGCGATACAGCATTAACCCCTCTTGCCGGTACCACTACTGCTACCCGGCAGACCTATATGTCCGGGAATGCTACCCTCAAGGCCGCCCGAGAGATAAGAAACAGAATTTTAAATAAAGCTGCGGAAATATTAAATGTTAATGCGGACAAGTTAGATATTTTAAATCAAGAAATTTTTGTAATATATGATAAAACGCAATCTGTACCTCTGGCTAAAGTGGTAAGCGCTTGTAATTTTGCTGGAATAGAGCTATTTTGTGAAGCCCAATTTAATGCCCCATTTACGATAACTCCTGATTTATCAAATATTAGAGGGATGACCTTTCCTGATTTTACTTTCGGTGCTCAGGCAGTAGAAATTGCAGTGGACACTGAAACCGGACAGGTAGAAATTTTAAAACTGATTACCTGTTATGATGTGGGCAAAGCCATTAACCCTTTGAGTGTAGAGGGTCAGATGGAAGGTGGTTCAATATATGGAATGGGTTATGCCCTTACTGAAGAAGTGATTATGGAAAAGGGAATTACTATGACTCCCTCTTTTGCTGAGTATATTATTCCCACAGCAGTTGATGTGCCTGATGTAAAGGCGATTTTAGTAGAATCAGGCGGGGGGTTAGGACCTTATGGAGCTAAAGGAATAGGTGAACCCTCTTGCAGTATTATTGCTCCGGCTATCCTGAATGCTATTTATGATGCGGTTGGCGTAAGAATTAAAATCTTACCTGCAACCCCGGAGAAAATAATTCGAGCTTTAAAAAAAGGTTATTTTGAAAAATAAATTTTCTATAGAGAGGATAAGAATGACCGGAATAAAATCAGAAAGGGCTTTTTACCACAAAGGTAAAAAACAATGGATATCAACAGTTTTTGGATTATATGATGGGATAGTATTTAAAGGTGAGCAATTAGAAGACGGTACCATTGCAGAAACAAATTTATTATATCTGGGTGATATTTATCTCCAGAGTCTAAATTCCTTTTATGTGAAGCCAATCGATTATGATTATTTTAAAAGCCTCAAAAGTAAAATAGTCTCAAGGCTCTATGAAATTTTGGGGGTAAAATATTACGGTTTACAGAATAAAAGACAAAATTATATCTGCTACAGGTATTCTAAATTATGCCAACTTCTTCCAGTAACTCCCCATAAATATGTCTCTTGGCTAAACAGCAATTAGACTCGGGGAATCATGAACTTCAAGATACTGGTTTTATTTCAAAATTTGACTGGAGTGAAAACGGAAATAAGGACTGGCTTATCTATTATTGGCCAGGAGAGAGGGCTAAAGAGGAAATGAAAAGGGCAAAGATAAAGAGCATTGATGATCGGGCAGAAGAATATCTACCAGGCCCAAAAGAGGAAGTAAAAAAATATTCTAAAGAGCAGGTTGATTTAATTAATAAGTTAGTAAAACTAAATGTTTCTAAAGTAACTGCTGAAACCTTAATAAGATGCAATGATCACGTATTGATAGAAAAGTGGATTGAGGCAATTAATTATTCTAACGCTGATGATAAAGCGGCTTATTTAGTAAAGGCAATCAGAGAAAATTGGCAATTCCCGGAGGAATATTTAAGAGAGAAAAGAGAGGCAGAACAAAAAGAAGAAGAGGAAAAAATAGAATATATTAAAGTAAAGCGGCAGGAAGAGAAAAATAAAAAAAGGCAGGAAGAGATAAAAAGAATAGAGCAAATTTATAATTCACTTGATTCCCTACAGCAGGAAGAAATAAGAACAGAAATAGAAAACAGGCTACCAGAGTTTTGGAAGGTGCAGTTAAACAAGGAAAGAGTTAAAGGTAAAACTTCAAAAATGCTCGGGGTTATCCTGGAAGAAAAGAGGAGAGAAATAATAAAAGAGTGGATTAAAAATAAGAAATAGGTTTTTAAATTATATTAGGATATAGAAAATTATCTTTCTCGAACCCCTGAAGCTATTATTGGATTGAAATAAATGAGCTAAAGAAAAAAATATTTTAAAAAAAAGAAGGATTTTTAAAACTTATGTCGTATATACAATGTAATATATAGCGTGAAATATTTAACGTAAATAAATATCTTATATTCTATAAATTTATTAAATCTAATATTGTAACCTGTACGAAGGTAACAGGAGAGAACTTTTCTTTTATTTAAAAAAGAAAAAGAGCCGAAGAGGCAAGATACTAAAAGTATACAAACTTTCAGGCAAAAGGACTGTTACCGGACAGAACTCTGGAGAGCTTTATACTAAAAAGCACCGAAGGGGCAATTCCTAATCTTTAGGAAAATCCATACAGAGTTTACTGAAAAGAACTATCTCCTAATTTCTTAGGAAGAATCTTTCAGGTAAAAGGACAGAGTAGGAAAATAATATAATTATTTTCCTACTCTGTCCTTTTTTCGCTTAAAACATAATACAGTTACTACCCAAAAGTACCATCTCAGAGTATCAGAAAAAAGCTTACATCGCTGCCAGCTTATTACTAAGATGGGATCTATAAATATAAAAAGTTTGGAATAAATTAAAATAAAATACAGTGTCAAAAGGAGAGTTTGCGGGTTGACTTTTAACGCAGTATCTATTTAATTTAAAATTTAAAAAAGACTCTGGCAGCCTTGGAGATATTACCTTTTTGATATACTGAGGATATCCATAATTTAAAAAATGTATAGTATTTCCTGAATAACCTACCATAAATGTTTGATATTAAAAGTTATTAATGTTATATTTTACTTAAATAAAATTTTAAAAATTAAATTATAGATGCTCGTATAAACTCTTGGATATGGCGAGAGCGTTTCTACCATGTAACCGTAAATCACAATAGGCTACGGGTGGAAGTGCACCTTCATAAAAATGAGACGGAGTCCAGAGGAATATTACAAATTGATTGACTTTTTCACAATTCTCATGAAAATCTCAAAAAATCTCAAAATTAGCCCAGTGGATTTTGGGAAAATTAAACTATTACTAATGGAGGTGGTGTATCTGGAAGAATGTAAGAATTTGGAGAAAGGAGGGAAGAGTAGAAAATTATTGTGAAAAGAAAAAGTCTTGCCTGATCGAAAAGGATTATAAAATTTAAAGTACTTAAGGAGGTGCAAAATGCCTATTACAAAAGATCTCGAATTAGCCGTAACGACTTACAAGGTTGTTAGAGAGTTGTGTCAGGTTAAGAAGGGGGAAAGCTTACTGATCACTATTGATTCTTCAGGCTTCTGGCCCCTTGCTGAAGAAACTGCTAAAGCAGGTGCAGCGCTAGGTGCCAAGGTTATGGTCGCCTGGCATACTACACCGCCTGGGTATGGCCGGGCCGGTGATCCTTATCTGCCTGATTGTCTCCACGCTGCCATTCCCAATACCGATGTTTGGATTGAATATAACTATCAGTGGTTGCTCTATGGCAAAGCTTGGGAAGAGGCGTTAGCGAACCCCAAACGAGTTCGCTATTTGTTCCTGGGGGGACTTGATGTTGACCAAATCATCCGCACAGTGGGCAAGGTGGATTTGGAGTTGCAAAAAGAATTCCAGGACACCATTGTAGAAATGACGGCCAATGCCAAAAAAATGCGTATTACTACCCCGGCCGGCACAGATGTCAGCTTCAGAAATGTTTCAAAAAGGCCTATAACTAATGAGGGGTGGGCAAAGGTTCCTGGAGCCCATTTCCTTCTTGGACAAATTGGCTGGGCGCCTCTTGAAGAGTCTGTCAATGGAACGATCGTCTTTGACGGCTCTTTCTCAGGTGGTGGTGAAGCAGATTTAGGAATCCTGAAAAATCCGGTTATTTTTCAGGTAAAAGAAGGAATATGTATAGATATTAACGGAGGTAAAGAAGCCAAATTCCTGAAGGAATGGTTTGCTAAATTAGAAGATCCACTAATGTATCATGCAGCTCACGTTTGCTATGGATTTAATCCTGGAGCGAAACTCTCTGGGTTATGTACTGAAGATGAACGTGTTTGGGGATCTACTGAGTGGGGATTTGGTTATCAAGGACCTTTCTTTAAAGCAAAAGGAATAAAGGCCAAAACACATGTTGATGGAATATGTCTGAATTCATCGGTTTGGTTAGACGGAGAACAAATTATGGAGGAAGGCCGTCTTCTTCACCCCAAACTAGCTGAACTGGCTCATCGAATGGGAAAACAGTAAACAAAGACAAATGGGGAACGAAGTGAAAGAGAAGAAAGGAGGATGGGTATGAGAGAAAGATTAAAAGGAAGTTTTTGAATTTAGCATAATATCTTGAGACACATAAAAGGATACAAAAAAATAATAATTAGGAGGTTAAAAATGTTAAGAAAATTTTTTATTTGTTTGATAGGAGTATTAGTTATTTTTAGTGTTGTGGGAGGAATGTCGTCTTACGGTGCTCCCAGCACGCCTTCTACTGCCTTGCCGACTATTAAAATACTCGGTACGATACCTCTCTCTGGTGATGCGGCTAATATTGGACCTCCATATGACAGAGCTATTCGCATGGCAGTGGATGAGTTGAATGAAGCAGGCATTCCAGGTTTTGCTGGTATCGATTATAAGGTAATCGATACCGGAACAAGTCCAAGCGTGATACAGAGAAAACTAGCAAGAGAAGTGGAAACTTGGCATCCGGATCTCATCATCGGATGTGCCCTGGAAACAGAAATAAGGGTTCCTTGTCAGTTTGCTCCACAATACAAGCTTCCTACCATCGTTGGCGGACATCTAAGCATGTCCAAATACATGCCACCAGGAGAGGTCTCCCTCTCAAAATGGGTTTGCTACTACGGATATTCAGACTTCTATTGCGGGTGGTTTGCTGGTCAATTCTTCCAACAAATGGGCGCCAAGAAAGTTGCATACGTAGGGGGAGACTACGATTGGGGCTACAGCAATGGAATGGGTTTGAGAGCTTACTGGGAGCAGAATGGTAAGCCCTTTGAGATTTCCCCTGTGATTTATACGCCGCTTGACAAGACTGATTTTGCCACTGAGGCCGAAATCATCAAGAAAGAAAAACCAGATGCCCTCTATTGCGCCTATATGGGAGCCGGTTGGTTTAGTTTTCCCAAACAACTCCGGGATGCTGGAGCCATGCCAAAGTACTTTCTCTATGATCCGACCTATTCCAATATGGGTGGTGCTAAAGTCACGGGAGCATACGGAGCTGAGAACATTTACACGCTTGCAGATCACGATCCCGATTCGTTGGCCTGGGCCGATTTTGTTAAAAAATGGAAGAAGAGATACGGTCAAAATGCCTTTCCGGAAGCATACACCAATAACCACTACCAAGCTATCTACTGGTTCATTGAAGCCGTGAAAAAGGCTGGCCCAAAAGCTTTAGAAGATCACGAACTGCTGATTGATACAATGCATAATACGTCATTTCAAAACGTCTGCATTAGTCCCATGGGGCCTCTAGATTCTTATGGAAGCAACTGGGGAGCTACTGGAACAATTATTCAATTCCAGCCCGGTGCTGGGAAGGTCGATCCAAGCTTTTCTTTACATGAGGTGCTTATTACTAAGGTACAATCTCCCAAGAAGGACGCCAAGCAAATTCTGGAGGAGATAAAGGGCATCCAGAAACTAGAAAAGGGCCAGGTTTATCCTGCAGGAGGATAGTCGAGATCAGAAATACAGCCCCCTATTGTGGTTCAGTAGGTAGCAATGGGGGCTGTATCCTTACCTTTCATTTTGAGCAGAATGCTCCTCTATTAGCTAAAAGAAAGTGGATTAACGAAGAAAGAATTTAAATAAGCTTGAAAGCTATAGATAATGTAGCCTAGTAAAGGCTAAGCCTGTTCCAGCTTGCAGAGATACTGGGAAACATCCCGGAAGTCTGCCAGGAAAGAGGAATTTACCGCATCATGTGTTACGAATACAAGAGGAGATTCCAAACCCATGGATTTCAGGGCAAGAGGCTTATTTATTTAATGAAATTATGAGTAATTGGAGAGTGTTAGACGCGATGGTAAAAACAAAAATGTAGAATGGAGGTTGCGATAAATATGTTGGAGGTCAAAAACATAAAAAAAACATTCGGCGGACTGGTAGCACTGAAAGATCTTAGTCTTAATGTTGAATCCCAAAAAATCACCTCTCTAATTGGACCAAATGGTGCCGGTAAGACTACGCTTTTTAATATTATTGCTGGTTCTTTAAAAACTGATTCAGGAGAGGTCAGTTTTTTGGGTAGGAATGTCACTAAAATTCCACCCTATCGGATTTGTCAATTGGGAATCGCGCGGACATATCAGTTACGAAATATTTTTCCCAATTTGACAGTTTTCGAAAATATTTGCGCTGGACTATGGAAAGATAATAGTTTAAATTTCCAAGACCGTGAACAACGAGTTTACGAGATACTCTCATATTTTGATCTTGCAAAGAAAGCAAAGTACATAGTTTCCAATCTTCCTCCTTTAGAAATAAAATTAGTAGAACTTGGCAGAGCGCTAGCTACTAATCCCAAACTCTTACTACTAGATGAATTGTTAGGAGGGCTGATCGGGCCAGAAACACTTAAGATCTGTGAAATCGTGGAGGACTTGAGATCAAAAGGATATACAATCTTGCAAATTGGTCACGAGATCAAACCCATTATGCGTACTTCGGATTGGATCTATGTCCTCAATGAAGGCGAAAAAGTAGCAGAAGGAATCCCAGATGTGATAAAAGAAAACGCTGAAGTGCTAAGAATCTATTTGGGATTGGAGGTGTAAACATGCCCTCATTGTTACTGGAAACTGAGAATCTAACTGTTACCTATGGTTCGTACGCAGCTTTAAAAAAAGTAAGTTTTTCCGTTTACGAAGGAGAAATTGTAGCAATTGTAGGTCCGAATGGTGCTGGCAAGACAACGCTTCTAGAAACAATAGCAGGACTCCTGAGACCAAAAGAAGGAGTGATAAAAATACAGTCACGCGATGTCACAAAGCTGGGACCGCTTCAAAGGAGAAGACTTGGTTTGATGCTGATTCCGCAAGAACAAAATATCTTCTTTTCAATGTCAGTAAAGGACAACCTACAATTTGGAGCTTTCTACGAGAACAAGCGTACAACAAGTGAACTACTGAAACGGGTCTTCCAAGCATTTCCAAAATTGCGCGATCGGATAACACAGATAGCAGGGACCATGAGCGGAGGAGAGCAAAGGATGTTGGCAATTGGCATTGGACTCGCTGCTAACTCAAGGATTCTGATGATTGATGAACTTTCTCTGGGATTGGCACCTAAGGTCGTCGGGAGCATTTTAACATTACTGAGAAATATAAGAGATGAGACAGGCACCACAATCGTTCTTTCTGAGCAAAGTATTAAGGCATTGGATGTAGCTGATCGGGTTTATGGATTGGAGGCTGGCGAAGTCATGTTTGCAGAATATACCCAGCATTTGGATCGAGATTTAATTAAGAGCATGTATCTTGGTGCATAGGATTCGAGAATTGGAGGAAAGTGTCAAATGGTTGTACAAGGAATCATCACAGGAATTATAATAGGAGGAATCCTTTCTCTACCAGTAATGGGGGTAGCTCTTATCTATGGCGTTACCGGGATTTTGAATTATGCAATCGCAACCGTTGGTGTCTTTGGGGCATTCGTAGTATGGCAGCTTTTACCTTATGGAATTCTACCAGCAATATTAGGAGGGATTCTTACGAGCTTTTTGATTGGTTATGGGCTGCAACAGTTTCTGCTCAATCCTTTAATTAAGAGAAAGGGAAATGACCTTACGCTTTTTTTCATTATTACATTTGGAATCGCAACCATTCTTTCTGGTTTAATCAAAGTTTTGTTTCCAAGACCAACAATTTCTTTTGAGTTTCAAAGTCATAGCATTCTTCATATTGCTAGCATTGCGGTGGACATCAATAGAGTCATCGCTATTGCCATAGCATTTGGCATTCTGCTTTTGATGCGCTTTTTTGAAAAAACGACAAAAACCGGAAAATCCTGGTTAGGGACATCACAGAATTTAAAAATGGCCAAGCTCGTAGGAGTAAACGTTGAATTTGTTTTTAGCTTGGTATCTGCAATAGGGTGCACTTTGGGATTTATTGGTGCTTTTTTCTGGGGTACTCTCTACAACTTAACATTAACAACGGGGTGGGATTTGTGCTTTTTAGGCTATATCATCGCTATTGTTGGTGGAATTGGAAACATATGGGGTGGCATGATTAGCGCATTGATTATGGGAATTATTATAAGTTTTACGGGGTACTGGCTCAGTGGAATGTGGCAAAGTGTACTTTTGTATGGAATCTTTTTCTTAGTTCTGGTCATAGCCCCGAAAGGGATATTGGGAAGTGAACGTTCAGTATAAGGGACGATTCATTGCTAACAATAAAAGATAGAAGAGGATAAAGCAAGGTGAAGTTGCAACGTAATTTACCAAGAAATTTTTTGCTACTGGTATTTATTTTGCCAGCATCGCTTGCCCTGGTGGGCGGTTATACCCAATGGGTTACTGGATACCTTTATCTTTTCATTATCCAGGGCTATGTTGCTTGGCTTTTGTTTTTTAAAACTGGTCAGTCGTTTTATGGGTATTCAGCCACTATGGCTCTTGGAGCATATACCTGCGTAGTTCTACAGAGGTTTCTCAATGTACCATCTATACTTCAGATTGTCTTAGGCGCTTTATTTTCTTCTCTCCTGGCTATCGTTTTTTTCCTTTGTACTAGCCGAGCCAAGGGTTTCTATGCAGGTATAGCATCATTCCTTTTAGCCATTCTCTTCCCAAAACTAATTGAGGCACTATATCCTATTACAGGCGGGAGAAGCGGTGTTCAATTCTACGGATTGAGTCTGCTTTCGGGTCGCAGCAACTTCTTTTTGATAGTGATTTTAATTACCACTGTCATTGTAGCTTTAATTTTCTGGCTGATCAATATCAGAGTCGGCAAGATTTTTACTCTGATATCAGAGAATGAGGATCTAGCCCAAGCTACTGGGCTCAACACGTTCAATTTTAAATTACTTGCTTATGCTATTGCAGGTTTTATTTCCGGATTGGGTGGGGCATTATATATCAACTACACCAACTCAATTTCATCTATAGATATCAATGTTTTTACATCAGTATCAATCTTTTTTATGCCTTTATTGGGTGGCAAAAGATCAATTTATGGCCCGGCCATTGGTGCTTTATTTTATATACTTGTACCCGAATTGTTTAGTTCCGTAGAAAGATACATGGATATTCTATATGGTTTGGCCTATGTCCTTATAATGATCTTTTTACCTGATGGAATTATCGTAGGTTTGGGGCGTGTGATAAATAAACTGTTATCGAAAATAGTTCGCCCTAAAAATATGGAGAATACCAATTGAAATCCAACTTGACCGTGTTCGGTCTTCGTTGGTCCATTGAAAGCTTAAATTAATTCTCATTGATCTGCTTTGATTTCGGGGGATGGAGAAAATCACTAAAGCCTACCTGGGTCAGTAAGCGCTTTTTCATAGCGAAGCGTAATCAAATGTTTTTGATATATAATTTTAGTGGAAAGGAGAAAACGGAATGCTGGTTGTTGACGGCGATTACATAGGTAGGGCTATTTCGGAAATACAGCAAACTACTCCTTATATCGGCGGTAAAATCTTATGGCCAATTACCAATGTGGATGAATAGGGTAATACTGCAGTAATTAAAAAAGCTGTTAATTATTTAATGGCTGAAAGGGTCGGCAAGCTAATCAGTGCCGGAGCTTATGGATTGACAAGGATGCAGGCTTTCTGATGTCTGGAAAGGAAATGAAAGAAGTTGTGATACCTGGACTCTAACCGAATGTTATAATATCGGAAAACTTATACGTGAAACAAGAGAAGCAGGCAAAGATCCTGTCCATAAATTAGCAAATGCCCTTTCAGGGTGGATATTAATAAAAGGAATAGTATTTAAAAAAGA